>Ga0316208_1000201_pt1 | contig 83565 bp, 59 predicted proteins | sample 3monopyrite_MG_FD_204944 | JGI IMG/M metagenome (GOLD analysis project Ga0316208, IMG submission 204944) | Microbial mat bacterial communities from mineral coupon in-situ incubated in ocean water Damariscotta River, Maine, United States -... | ecosystem: Environmental > Aquatic > Marine >... | reverse complement strand
ACTCAATAATATAAAGGCCAAACTCAACAACACCTCACACGCTTGGGTCGGAATGGTCTTGCTCATCACCAATCTGGTTAAGTTCGCAGAATCTCACGGTTTCCATTTCTGAGGAAACCCTAGTTAACTCTGCGGTGTTGTTGTCTATGAAATGCTGACCAGCATTCATTAGGAGTTGAGTTTCTGCCCAATTCTTATTGGCCGCTTTAGAATAGTGGTCGTAACCAGCTGATTCAATCTTGGGTTTTTGCAACTCAGGCGGATAAGAGTGCTTTATGTAGCTGCGAAGTGACTTCCATTTCATGATGGCAGCTGCATGTGCTTTCGTCATTTGAATGTGAAAGGTCTCCTGTGCTTCATCACGCTCTTGGAAACCTGGAAGGTTAAGCGCAGCTTCAATTTCTGCCAAAGCATCTGTTCCGTAAGCAGCAGTATATAGTGTATTGAACGCTTCGAAGTCTGCTTGATTCTCTCCGTAACTGTTCCATCCGATGCGGCAAACAGCATAGAGGTCTGCTTGTGAGCATGGATATATATTAATAGGTCTTGGATCTGGCATAACGTTTAGATTTTAGGTGTTAGCAATTAGGTTTTAGTGCTAAACCGCTGAATAAACCGCCAGAAAGATCGATCAGGTCTTCCGATTTTCTATTACCGGCACAACACTGAATACATAAACTGCCAGATGGGGTAAATATTGTGTTACACGCGCAATCTATTGGGAAACCTTAACAGAATATGACCTGGCACGAAAAACGTATGAGATCACATGAACAACATATTACCTAACACGGACAGCCTATGACAAGACATGAGGAAGATATGAGCCGACACGGACAGCGTATTGATTGACACGAATGAAATATGAGCCGACACGAGGACAATATGACAGGAAACGTGGACTATATGTCAAAATATGCGTTGAAAACGAATTCAAAGGGGGGCTGTTTAAAAGTAGCACGCGTTACAAACGCGCGCTAACCGAAGCTTGTTTGTAGTTTAAGTAGTTAATATGATAACACATCAGGTTCACCTCCGTATCAAACACCAACTAAACTCAATAAAGCAAATTATCAGGGCTTAGGCGTTCCGCATCCTTGAGCGCAAAAATCTACTTCTGATCAACCCCAAGCTGCAATTCAATCTTTCTGAGCCGCTCTGCTTGATCGGTTTTCAGCTTTTCATTCTCTGCCTTAAGCTCCAATATCTGCAACTGTTGTTGTTCTATCTGCTGTTGCTGTTCTTTTACAGCATTGATCAGCATATACACCATGGCAGAATTATCAACATTAAAGTATTCCTGCTCATCCTTCTGGAAGGTTCCGACCATGTAAGGTGCAACCTCTTTCAGGTCTTGCGCCATAACGCCCACATACTCTTTTTTGGTGTCTAAGCCAGACGCCTTATTGTAATGATACGTTATAGGTTCAATGGCCAATACGGCATCAAGCCCATCGGTATAAGCATTCACATTCTGCTTTAGGCGTTTGTCGGAAATGGCAGTCCAAGTACCACCGCCTGGTTTTGCGGCCGATCCCACAACTTCCAACGGATAGTTGGGTACGCTGGTATTGATACCCACATTGCCATTTTTAAGAATGACCATAGCATTGGAGGGATTGTTAGAACTTGAACCGTTTCCTACCACTAAAAGTCGGTCGGCTGCATTCCACCCGGTGGTGCTAATAGGTGTATAGTCGGTATTGTAATTACCCAACGTTGTTTCTACATACGATCTGGCTTTTGTTCCAAAACCCATTGCAGTAGCATAGTTACCGCTGGCCGCTGTATTACCACCCCATGTGTGGGCAGCATAACCACTGGCCTCTCCGCCAATTGCAAAGGACCTAATTCCACTTGCGATTCCTCCAGCCGAAAAGGACCTAAGTCCACTTGCGTTTCCGTTAAGTCCAATGGCTACTGCGTAAAGTCCACTGGCCTGAGCCCCGAAACCAAATGCCGTGGAATAATCTCCGCTAGCTACGGCACCTTCACCGAATGCAAAAGATCTATCTCCGCTGGCCTGACTGAGCCAACCGCCTGCAAAAGAATAACCACCACTGGCCGTACTATTACCACCAAGAGCAGTAGATGCAGCTCCACTTGCCCATGAACCTGATCCCATTGCGGTGGATTCATCTCCGGTTGCCCTTGTGGACCTTCCAAAGGCAGTAGAGTACAGCCCCAAACTGTCTGTATCCCAATGTACTCCATCTACAGACCCTGCTCTGAAAGCGCCAAGATCCTTGTCAAACAAGAGGCGGTTATCGTGGTCTGCATTGCCATCATCATTCAATTGTGGCGATCCGAAAACGAAATCATCGGTATCAAAATTTCCTGGACTGTTGGAAGTTACGTTTGCGGCAGTAGTAAATGCTCCAGAACCGCTAATGGGATCTTGCCAGGTGGCGAGGCCTGATGCATCGGATGTAAGCACTTTATTAGCCCCCGGAAACCCTCCGGTGATCTTTATCTGACCTGCCACTTCCAGTTTAGCATCGGGATCACTAACTCCAATTCCCGTATTTCCACTTTTGAGTACGACCATGGCATCGCTGCGCAAACCCTCAGCGGTTCCGTTTCCTACAACAAAAAGACGGTCTGAAAAGTTCCAACCAACCGTGCTAGACGGAGAATAATCGGTATCATAAATACCCAGCACCGTTTCGTAGCCAGATTCTGCAGTTGTGTTTCTTCCTATTGCGGTGGAGTACCTTCCGCTTGCAGTCGTTTGATAACCCATTGCCGTGGTGAAAGTTCCGCTTGCCGTTGTACCGCTACCTAATGTTATAGCGTAATCTCCGCTGGCGGTTGTACCTTCTCCCGTAGCGGTAGAACCAAAGCCACTAGCAGTTGTACCAAATCCCATTGCCGTAGTATAATTTGAACTTGCAATCGTACCGTAGCCAAACGCAGTAGAAAAATTTGCATTTGCTATGGTATTGAATCCGCTAGCGAAAGAATAGTTGCCAACGCTGCTATCATTCCAATTGCTATCAGTAGCTTGCCCAACTCTAAATGCGGACTTCGATTTATCGAAGAACATTCTGCTGTCATGGTCTGTATCAGAATCATCGTCTAACTGTGGCGATCCGAAAACGAAATCGTCCGAAGCATAGGTGCCATTCTCATTGGACGTAATATTGCCGCTTAACGCAAAAATGGCGTTGGCATCAGACCCAGTAGGACCTTGTGGACCTGTTGCGCCATCAACACCATCTGTTCCATCAGCACCGTCTGTTCCGTCCGCTCCTGTAGGTCCTGTTGGTCCGTCAACTCCATCAGTTCCGTTTGCTCCCGTTGGGCCTTGTGGGCCAGTTGCGCCATCAACACCATCTGTTCCATTCGCTCCTGTCGGGCCTTGTGGTCCAGTTGCTCCATCTACACCGTCTGTTCCATTCGCACCCGTTGGGCCTTGCGGACCTGTTGCGCCATCTACACCATCTGTTCCATCCGCTCCCGTTGGGCCTTGTGGTCCAGTTGCTCCATCCACACCGTCTGTTCCGTTAGCACCTGTAGGACCTTGCGGGCCTGTGGCTCCATCCACACCATCGGTGCCGTTTGCTCCCGTTGGGCCTTGTGGACCTGTTGCGCCACCGCTGCCGCTGGTTTCGGCATATAATGCATAGGGCACACTCAACATCTGAGCAACGCCCATAGGCAGGTAGCTGGTACCTCCCGTGGCATCCATGCTTGTTTCTATAAAATAAGGACCAGCACTCCAATCTATGGAGGCAATGCTACCGAGGGTAGGGGTGCCGTCACCGATTTTTATATTGAATAGACCAAAGGTGTTGGTGGTTATCGAATGCGTCTCTTCGAACACTATGATTCCCGTAGCGGTAGTTTGGCGGATGTCAATCTTTAATCCAACCGCTTGGTTGGCCAGAACATTACCTGATACATCTCGCGCTACACCTTGATAGTTGATCAGTTGGGGCGATTGTGCAAATGAAAAGAGGGTTATGACTGTCAGGAATGTTGAGGTGAAAAACTTTTTCATAGAGTGGTTAATCGGTAAATAGAATGATAAAAAGCAACCCGAAAATATCCATTTTTTTTTCAGGCAGCCTTCAGCTTATATATGACTTGCAAAACGTTCAAGTCCATCAGGTTTCATCATCTACAACTTACATGCTCAAAGATCCGATATTCACGAAAAACGAAAAGGCTTTAAAGCCAAGGAGCCGCTTGGCAAGTGCGGCTATTTAACATAACGGCTAATTATAGGACTTTGGGCACTACATTAGCGTCTAGCAGAATGTTTGATCGAAGAGCGTTTTAATCTAATTGCGGGAACCGCAAAGAATACCACTACGGTATCGTCTAGTACAATGCTTGCCGATATTTAACATAATAGCATTATAGAACTTAATGAGGCTTAGAATAAGCCGATTGGAAAAGGACTATAATTAATATTATGTTAAATAGTACTTTTTAAAGAAAGGGAGAATCCTCTCCCTTTCTTCCAATATTTCTCCGCTCAGAGAAACGGAACAACAGATCATTTCATCCGGGCAATGATCTCGTCATACTTCTTCTTGTATGATTCGTCCTTAGCCATTTTACGGTAGTATAATTGTTTAAGTGAAACAAGAACACCTTTGTCGTCAGGATTGATTGCATACGCACTCTCCAAAATTGGCAACGATTTTTCAAAAATTGCGTCAGCTGCATCTCTAACAACTTCAAATTTTTTCATGTCGTCAATCATGTTGGCTGCTTCGTTCATTTTAACCGCTTGGTTAAAATACAGGGCTCCTAGGTTATAAACAGCATCAAAGTTAGAACCATCCAATTCTACAGATTTTGCGTAGCTTTTCTCAGCCGCAGCAATATAGCCTGTGTAGGCCTCATTTCCTTTCGGATTTGCTTCAATTTCTTTCGCAGCCAATCTGTCGTTGACAAATCCGTAAGCAAAATGCAATGATGCATTAGTTGGTTCTCCTGCAATGGCCACCTCCAACGACTTTACCGCTTCGGCATGTTGGTCGTTCTTTAGGTACACATTCACCTCATCTGTGACCAATGTTTGGTTGTTCGGGAATTTCTCTCTCCCTTCTTTTAACAATGCAAAAGCTTTATCTTCGCTTCCTTCCTTATCGGAATACATTCTTACCAATCGCACAAAAGCAGCTTCTGCCTTGTAATTAATGGCTATAGCTTGGCGGAAATACTTTTCTGCAAGTTCCAAGTCACCAGTTTGTTCTGCACTGGCTCCTGCATAGTACAAAGCAAGCGAGTCTGTACGCTCAATACCTTCGATGGCACAAGCTTGGAGCGTGTTCTGAAAAGCTTGTAAAGCACCCGTGTAATCTTTTGCGTTGTATTTGGTAATACCCACGTTCACAAACTGCTGTCCTTCTACGTTTAAGTATTGAAGAACCATGTCTTTATGGAAGTTCTTACTGTCCAGCTCTTTGCATTTAATAAAACTTTCAAATGCAACCTGTAACGGATTGTCATGCAATGACTTATACTTCTCTTCTTGTGTTTCGTAAATCGACTGATAAATCTGTCCACGGAAGAACCAAGTCTTGGCTTCGTTCATGGTTTTTTCGTGGGTAATGGTTGGGTCAATCGCTTCTTTTGCGTTATCCAACTCCTTATACTGCCAGTAGTTATTGGCACTTGTTCGCTTCGATTTCTGTCCGAAAACAGCAACACTCACTAAAAGGGCCATTGCAAACAGGCTTGTCTTCTTAATGGTCATCATTTTTTGGTTATTGGTTTATCGTTGTTCGTTAAAGACCTTCAAGGTTTTTAAAACCTTGAAGGTCTCTTAGTCAATACTTATTCTTCAGTTGTTTCTGTATCGTCTTCAGATGAATTCTCATCACCATCTGTTTCTGGAGCATCCAACTCTTCACCTTCCGCTCTTGCAATCAGGTTTCCTTCTTCATCGTACTCTTCCAAATCCTCATCGTCCGAAGAAATTTCCACCTTAGCAATAGCTGCAATAGTGTCTTTTCCTTTCAGGTTAATAAGCTTCACTCCTTGCGTAGCTCGGCCCATAACTCTGATGCTTGCAACATCCATTCTAATGGCAATTCCAGACTTGTTAATAATCATCAAGTCGTTCTCATCAACCACGCTCTTAATGGCAATAAGCGGCCCTGTCTTATCAGTTATGTTCATGGTTTTGACACCCTTTCCGCCACGGTTGGTAATACGATAATCTTCTACCGAAGACCGTTTACCATACCCGTTTTCTGAAACTACCATTACCGATTCTGTTTCTGCGTCTTCTACACAGATCATGCCAACCACTTCAACACCATCAGGCAAATTGATGCCTTTTACTCCCGCTGCGGTACGTCCCATTGGGCGAACTTTCTGCTCTGGAAAATGGATGCATTTACCGTGCGTTCCAGCAATTAAAATGTGGCTTTCTCCAGTTGTTAACTTTGCTTCTAGCAGTTGATCGCCTTCCTTAATGGTGATGGCGTTAATACCATTTACACGTGGACGAGAATAAGCTGCTAACGTAGTTTTCTTGATGATTCCGTTCTTAGAACACATAACCACACAATGGTTATTGATGTATTCTTCGTCTTTCAAATCCTTGGCGCAAATAAATGCCTTCACTTTATCATCAGACTCAATACTGATGAGGTTCTGAATAGCTCTACCCTTGCTTGTTTTGGTTCCTTCAGGAATTTCAAAAGCACGCATCCAGAAACAACGGCCTTTTTCGGTGAAGAAAAGCATGTAGTTGTGATTGGTTGCCACGAACAAATATTCTAAGAAATCAGCATCCCTGGTGGTGCTGGCTTTTGAACCTACTCCTCCTCTACTCTGAACACGATATTCGGTAAGCGGTGTACGCTTAATGTATCCCATGTGAGAAATGGTGATTACCACTTCCTCATCAGAAATCATGTCTTCCATTCGAAGATCATTGGCGTTGTGCTCAATTACGCTTCGTCTTTCATCACCGTATTTGTCTCTAACAACCACAAGCTCATCCTTGATAATGGTCATTCGAAGATCTTCATCATCAAGAATACTTTTCAAGTAGGCAATGGTTTTCATCAACTCTTCGTACTCTGCTCTTAGCTTGTCTTGTTCTAGTCCTGTAAGCTGGCGCAATCGCATTTCAACAATAGCACGCGATTGGATGTCGCTTAATTCAAAGCGTTCCATCAACTTAGCTCTTGCTTCATCAGGGCTGGAAGAAGCACGAATCAATTTGATTACCTCATCAATGTTGTCTGATGCGATGATAAGTCCTTCGAGAATATGCGCGCGCTTTTCGGCTTGATCTAACTCATATTTGGTTCTTCTCACAACCACATCATGTCTGTGGTCTACGAAGTGCACAATCATATCCTTCAGTGTCAACATTTCTGGACGACCTTTTACCAAGGCAATGTTGTTTACACTAAATGATGTCTGAAGCTGCGTGTACTTATATAAGGTATTTAGAACCACATTTGGAATGGCATCGCGTTTTAATTCGTAAACGATTCGCATTCCCTTTCTATCCGATTCATCGCGGATATCGCTGATGCCATCAATTTTCTTGTCAACTACCAACTCGGCAGTCTTCTTAATCATTTCGGCTTTGTTTACTTGATACGGAATCTCGGTAACGATAATTACCTCTCTACCTGACTTTGTTTCTTCAAACTCAGCTTTGGCGCGCATCATTACTCTACCTCTCCCCGTCTCAAATGCATCACGCACACCACCGTAACCATAAATGATACCACCAGTTGGGAAATCTGGAGCTTTAACGTGCTCCATCAATTCAGGAATCGTAATGTCCCGATTATCGATGTATGCCATGGTTCCATTAATAACCTCGGTTAGGTTATGTGGAGCCATGTTTGTAGCCATACCAACCGCAATACCAGAAGTTCCATTCACCAAAAGGGTGGGTACTCTTGTAGGGAGCACGGTTGGCTCCTGTAGCGTATCATCAAAATTCAGCGAGAAGTCAACCGTATCCTTATCAATGTCAGAAAGCAATTCTTCAGCAATCTTACGAAGTCGGGCTTCTGTGTATCGCATGGCTGCTGGGCTATCGCCATCAACAGAACCAAAGTTTCCTTGTCCATCCACCAGTGGGTAACGCAACGACCAAGGTTGCGCCATACGCACCATTGCATCATATACAGATGTATCGCCATGTGGGTGATACTTACCCAAAACTTCTCCTACAATTCTTGCAGATTTTTTATGAGCGCCTGTTGCACGAACCCCAAGGTCGAGCATTCCAAACAGAACTCTTCTATGAACTGGCTTCAAACCGTCCCTTACATCAGGAAGTGCTCTCGAAACGATAACGGACATCGAATAATCGATGTAAGCCGTTTTCATCTCATCTTCTATATTGATGGGTATTATCCTTTCTCCTTCAGCCATGACAAAATGCTAGTATTTAATGGTTTGCACGGTCTTTGATATTCCGTGCTTGAAATTAGTTTTCGAATTTACGCTTTTAGCTACTGTAGATGCGCTTTTTAGTCCTTTTAATACCTACTTATTACTAACAGATTTCTGTTAATAAAAACGGGGTTTTAGAAAGTCTGACACAAAGGCCGAAACTAATTTTGAACATTGAGGTAAATGTCTGCTGTTTAGTTGTTCTTAACTGCTGCATAAACTTACATTTGAAGAAGATAATATGGACGCGAAGTTTTCACCACGAGTAAAGGATGTAATTAGCTTTAGCCGCGAAGAGGCGCTAAGACTGGGGCACGAGTATATAGGAACTGAGCACTTGCTGCTGGGCATTATTCGTGAGGGCGAAGGCACAGCTATCAAGATTCTGGTAGACTTAGGTGTTGATACGCAAGGCCTTAGAAAGGATATTGAAGCGGCCACGCATACAGGCAAACCAACCAAGAAGGCAAACCTTGGCAACATTCCATTGATAAAACAAGCAGAGAAAGCGCTGAAAATCACGTACTTGGAAGCCAAGGTTTTCAAGAGTCCGACAATCGGAACGGAGCATTTGTTGCTAGCCATATTAAAAGATGACGATAACGTAGTGACGAGAAGCATGAAAAAAATGGGTGTTGATTATGACTCGGTACGAGAAGAGGTAGAAGTGATTATGGGCGAAACGGGCGTTAATCCAGAGGCACGACACAGTCAATCTGCCGATGATGATGAGGAAGGAGATTCTTTTGGAGCAGGCGGTGCTGGTCCAACCCGTAAGGCGGTTGACCCAAAATCGAAGACGCCTGTATTGGACAATTTTGGCCGCGACCTTACCACGTTTGCCGAAGAAGGAAAACTAGATCCTGTTGTTGGTCGTGAGAAGGAAATTGAGCGTGTGTCTCAAATTCTTAGCCGAAGAAAAAAGAACAATCCAATTCTTATTGGTGAGCCTGGTGTTGGTAAATCTGCCATTGCCGAAGGCTTGGCTCTCCGAATTGTGCAGCGTAAAGTATCGCGCGTGCTTTTTGGAAAACGTGTTGTAACACTGGATCTTGCTTCTCTTGTTGCCGGCACCAAATACCGAGGTCAGTTTGAGGAGCGTATGAAAGCGGTGATGAATGAATTGGAGAAATCTCCAAATGTCATTCTTTTCATTGATGAAATTCATACGATTGTTGGTGCTGGTGGAGCTTCAGGTTCCATGGATGCATCGAACATGTTCAAACCTGCGTTAGCGCGCGGAGAGGTTCAATGTATTGGTGCCACTACCCTAGACGAATATCGTCAGCATATTGAAAAGGATGGTGCTTTGGAAAGACGTTTTCAAAAGGTAATTGTAGATCCCACTACTCCAGAGGAAACAGTTGAAATCCTGAACAACATCAAAGAGAAATACGAGCAGCATCATAATGTGAATTACACACAAGAAGCAATTGAAGCGTGTGTTTCGTTGACAAACAGGTATATGACGGATCGCTTTCTTCCAGACAAAGCGATTGATGCGTTGGATGAAGTCGGTTCTCGTGTTCATATCACTAATATTCACGTTCCTGAGATAATTGTAGAATTAGAGGAAAAGGTGGATGATGTGAAGGAGGAAAAGAACCGCGTGGTTCGTAGCCAGAAGTATGAAGAAGCAGCCAATCTGCGCGACAAGGAACGTAAGCTACAAGAAGATCTTGAGCGTGAGAAGAACAAGTGGGAGGAAGAAACAAAGGAGAATCGCGAGACTGTTACCGAGGAAGATGTAGCTGAAGTTGTATCCATGATGACCGGAATTCCTGTTCATCGTGTGGCACAGAATGAAGGAAATCGTCTAAAAAATATGGGCGAGGAAATAAAAGGGAAAGTAATAGGCCAAGATGACGCCATTAAGAAAGTTGTTCGTGCCATTCAGCGTAATCGTGCCGGGCTGAAAGACCCGAACAAACCAATTGGTAGCTTTATCTTTCTTGGACCAACAGGTGTTGGAAAAACAGAGCTAGCGAAAGTGCTTTCTCGGTATCTGTTCGATTCTGATGATTCGCTTATTCGAATTGACATGAGTGAATACATGGAGAAATTTGCCATTTCAAGATTGGTTGGAGCGCCTCCGGGTTATGTTGGTTACGAAGAAGGTGGCCAGTTGACTGAAAAGGTTCGTAGAAAACCTTACTCGGTTATACTTCTTGATGAGATTGAAAAAGCGCATCCAGATGTATTCAACTTGCTGCTTCAGGCGTTGGATGATGGAATGATGACGGATTCTTTAGGTCGTAAGATTGACTTCAAGAATACGATTGTGATTATGACTTCGAACATCGGTTCTCGGCAATTAAAAGATTTTGGTCAGGGAGTAGGTTTTACAACAAGTGCGAAAACAGCCGCCTCTGATGACCATTCAAGAGGTGTGATTGAAAAAGCACTGAAGAAAGCATTCGCACCAGAGTTCTTAAATAGAATTGATGATGTTGTTCTCTTCAATCGGTTGAAGAAAGAAGACATCTTTAAGATAATTGACTTGGAGCTTAAAAATGTTTTTAAGCGTATTGTAGAAGCTGGTTATGAAATTGAATTATCTAAAACTGCCAAGGAATTCTTGTCTGAAAAAGGATATGACCCTGAGTTTGGTGCTAGACCATTAGCACGTGCAATTCAAAAGTATCTAGAAGACCCTTTGGCTGAAGCAATTATCAGTTCAACAGTTAAGCAGGGAGATGTACTTGAGGTAAAACATGCCAAAGGTGCTGACGAATTGACTATTTCGGTTAAGAAACCAAAAGCTGCAAAGAAGAAGGACTAGGTTGTTTCTCGCAAAGGCGCAAAGTCGCCAAGAAGAATTCTTTGTAAAATGAAAAGCGGGGCTAAATGCCCCGTTTTTCATTTATAAACTTTGCGTCTTCGCGCCTTTGCGAGAAATACTGCTACTCTGCTGCGCCCATGCTGCTGTATCCGCCATCATGGAAAAGGTTCTGCATAGTAACCATCTTGGTCAGGTCAGAGAACATCGAAACACAATAGTCTGCACATTGATTAGCAGTTGCATTACCTAAAGGAGAAAGTTTGTCTGCGTTATTGATGAAATCCTCAAAACCTTCAACTCCCGAACCTGCAGTTGTTACCGTTGGGCTTTGTGAAATGGTGTTTACACGTACATTTTTGTGCTCTCCGTAATGATGTCCAAAACTTCGTGCAATACTTTCGAGCATGGCTTTAGCTTCTGCCATATCTCCATATCCCGAGTATGTTCGCTGTGCAGCGATGTAGGTTAACGCAACAACAGAAGCCCATTCGTTTAGCGCATCCTGCTTGTAACAAGCTTGCAATACACGGTGTAAAGACATGGCTGAGATGTCCATTGTCTTGTGAAAGAAATCATAGTTCAAATCGGTGTAGCTTCTCCCCTTTCTTACGTTCGGAGACATGCCAACGGAGTGAAGTACGAAATCAATTCCACCAAATTTCTCTTTGGTTGCTGAAACGAGATTCTCAATATCTTCCATCACTGTCACATCGGCTGGAATAATCTCCGCATTCAACTTTTCTCCAAGCTCATGAATTTTACCCATTCGTAGTGCAACAGGTGCATTGGTAAGCACAATTTCTGCTCCTTCTTCAACGCATTTCTCTGCCACTTTCCAAGCTATTGAACGGTCGTCCAATGCCCCGAAAATGATTCCTTTCTTTCCTTTAAGTAGTCCGTAAGCCATATTTCAATAATTATGAATTAGTAAGACCTTCAAGGTTTCAAAAACCTTGAAGGTCTTTGTAAACCGTTCATTTTTAATTACCAACTAAGTTTTTAGCGTGCGCCAATGCTGCTTCTGTAGGGTTGGCGTTGCTCAACATCTTTGCAATTTCTACAATTCTATCAGCTTTCCCCAATTCCTTCACACCTGTAGTAGTTCTTCCCTCCTGCTCTTCCTTATAAACGTATAAATGCTGGTCAGCTTTTGAAGCAATTTGTGGCAAATGTGTAATGCACAACACTTGCATTTGCGAACTCAACTGCTTAATTTTTCCACCCATCTTATCTGCCACATCACCAGAAACACCGGTATCAACCTCATCAAAAATGATAGCTGGAAGTTGCGTTTTGTTAGCCATCTCAGCTTTGGTTGATAGCATGAGCCTAGATAGTTCGCCACCACTAGCAATCTTGCTAATGTCCTGTGGCTTTTGGCCTTTGTTTGCCGTGAACAGAATTTCAATTCTATCCTGTCCACTAGCATTGCGTTCCGAGTTCTCAATCAGAATACTCATTTGCGCATCGGGCATTCCGAGTTGCTGTAATTCAGAAGTTAGAATTGGCGCAATACGTTTTGCTTCCTTTAATCGTAACTTGGAAAGTTTGTCTGCTTCTGCTTGAAGCAAAGATTCTACCTTCTCAAGCTTATCATTTAGCAAAGCCAACTGCTCATCTGAATTAGAGATTGAACTCAACTTATCACTGAGTTCAAATTGATACTCAATCAATTCTGCTTCAGATTGCTTATGGTGTTTGGTCATTAGGCGGATGATTTCATCTACCCGCTCACCAAGCCTTTCCAATTCCGCTGGATCTTGCTCTACCGAACTTGCTTTCTGCAACATCTCTTCAGCCACATCTTCCAGATCGATGAGGTTTTGTTTTACTCGATTTGCCCAATCCGTAGCAGTGGGGTACTTTTTTGACAATCGTTGTAATTCACTTTCCAACTTACGCAGGTTATCCACCATGGCATCGTCCGCGTTAAGCAGGGCATCAGAAACCTGGCTGAGCGTACTGCTAATTTCCTCTGAGTTCTCTAATACGGAAAGTTTCTCTTGATTCTCAATCAATTCACCTTCACTCAGGCTCAATTCTTCCAATTCCGAAAGCTGAAATTTCAGATAATCTTCGTCTTGTGTGGCTTTCTGCAAAGCCTGCTTCAACAGCTTCACTTCTTTACCAAGTGAACTCCATTCGTCAAAAACTCGCATATAAGATTTTACTTGAGTGCCGCCATCAGCGCAAGAATCCAAGAACTTGGCCCTGAAATCAGCCGATTTTAGCGTTAATACTTCGTGCTGAGAATGGATGTCAATAAGACTGGAAGCAAGTGCTTTGAGTTGAGCCAACGTTACAGGCGTATCATTAATAAATGCACGTGATTTACCGTTGGCATTTATTTGTCTTCTTAAAATCGTTGAATTCTCAAAGTCAAGATCATTTTCTTCGAAAAACGATTTGAGTTCGTAACCATCAACATTGAAGAAGGCTTCTACAACACATTTTTCATCCTCTTTGTAAAGAACAGATGAATCTGCTCGTTTACCAAGAACCAACGAAAGTGCTCCAATAAGAATGGATTTTCCAGCACCGGTTTCGCCTGTAATGATAGTCAGCCCGTTATCAAACTTTATGTCAAGCTCACTAATAATGGCGTAGTTGCGAATATGCAGACGGGTCAGCATGAGTGCTAACTTTTAACGATGGTCTGATACTTATTAGCATTGGCCGGATCCATCTGCATCAAATCGTTAGCAACCCTAGTCTTTACATCGGGAAATGAGTCTTTGAAAATGTTTACCAACTCGTCAACCTTTGCGGTAAAGAAAACAGTAAGTAAATATGAATTCGGTTGATCCAATCGTATCTTTTTCAAGGGTTCTATACACTCAGTAATGGCTCTTCTTCCCGTTTCCAAATCTGATTGCATCATATCCAACCCCTCCCTGTGATATTTGTAAACCACATCTCTAAAATTTGCATAACGCGCGTTCAGCATGTTTTCAATTAGCCAATAACGGTTCTTAGTACTTTCAAAAGCTTTCCAACCTCGTTCGGCTTCACTTTGGGCATTATTGACAACCTGTAAGGCTTTTTGAAAATAGGGTTCTCCACCTTTAGGCGAAAAGCTATCGTAATCGGCACCAATTATCATGTAAGCATAAAATGCCATGATTGAAGTAAGGTTACTGACGTGCTGATTTTCTTGAAACTGAAGAAGTTGGCTTTCAGTGTACTGAAAAGTAAAATCCTGATCATTTACATTCAACATAGCGGTGTTATAAGAAGTCATGTATGCAGGGCGACTCGACTGTATCTGCATCGTAGCCTTAAATCGGTCAGTTGAAATTCGCTGGGTAACTGTGATAAGAATACTGCACTCGATGCGTTCTTCAAGAGCAAACACATCGTTTGTCCAACGTGTTGAATTCAGAAACTCTCGAAGATCATTCTGAAGTGTTTCAAAAATTCGTTTTTCGGTGTTCTGAACTCCAGGGCTTATAACTGAAACTGTACAGTTCAGTTCTTGAGCCTGTGAGACAATCGAAAACAGAACAAATAAAATGGTGAAAAACCGTGTCATTTAAAGGCTATGATTGTACGCAGAATGTCTTTGGCAACTTCCGCTTTTGACTTCAATTCAAAAGTAGCGATATTATTGTGTCTGTCTAGAATTGAAACCTTGTTAGTATCATGTCCAAAGCCTGCGCCTGCATCTTGTAATGAATTCAAAACAAGTAGGTCGCAGTTCTTTTTATTGAGTTTTCCCTTGGCATTTTCAAGTTCATTATCCGTTTCCAAGGCAAACCCAACAAGTAATTGATTTTGGCGCTTTGTTCTCCCCAATGAAGCCAGAATATCGGGAGTTGGCTCCAGCTCGATGGTGAGTTGGGCATCTTTTTTCTTAATCTTACTTTCAGCAACATTTTTCGGGCGGTAATCTGCCACCGCTGCTGAAAGAATCAAGATATCATTCTCATTCTGTTTATGCATCACGGCATCAAACATGTTCTGGGCAGATTTAACATCAACCCGTTTAATTGCATTTGATGATTTTACGTTAGATGGCCCACAAATAAGCGTAACCTCAGCTCCGTAGCTCAATGCTTCTTCGGCAATGGCAATTCCCATCTTTCCGGAAGAGTGGTTGCTAATAAATCGTACCGGATCAATTGATTCATGAGTCGGCCCAGCCGTAATCAAAATCTTCTTTCCTTTAAGTTCAGGCATTGAGTAGATTACTCACAAAGTGAAAAATGTCTTCTGGTTCGGCCATTCGGCCTTTTCCTTGCAATCCACTAGCCAGCTCGCCTTCGGTTGGTTCAATAATGTGATTTCCAAACTCAGCAAGGGTTTTTAAATTCTTCTTAACCGATGGGTGTTGCAACATATCCAAATCCATTGCTGGTGCAACAGCTACAGGGCAACGAGCAGATAAATAGGTAGCTAGAAGCAGATTATCGCAAATGCCGTTTGCCATTTTTCCAATAGTATTCGCAGTTGCTGGGGCAATCACAAACGCATCAGCCCATAGCCCAAGTTCAACATGATTGTTCCAATTCCCTTGGTCATCAGAAAATTCTGACTCTACCGGGTTTTTAGAAACAGTAGAAAGCGTTAATGGTGTTACGAAATTGAATGCGGAATCAGTAGCTACTACCTTCACTTTTGCACCTGCCTTTACAAGCAATCGCACAAGCAATGGCGTTTTGTAAGCGGCAATCCCACCCGTTACACCTATTAATATCTTTTTACCGTTCATACACTGTAATATACTCGAAAACCCGAACAAAGTCGGGTTTTAGAATTTAGTTTGCGTAAGGTTTAAGCTTTTGCTGCGGTTGCTGCTGCCTCTATCTCTTCTTCAGTAGGGTCGTTTGCAGGGTTGCGGAAATAAATCTTGTCCGTCAAGTATTCTTCTACTGCAATGGCAACTGGCTTTGGTAATGCTTCGTAAAATTTTGAAATCTCGATTTGTTCACGGTTCTCAAAAATCTCCTCTAAGTTGTCTGAAGAGGTAGCAAATTCAGCAAGTTTTGAGTTAAGCTCTTCCTTGATGTCTGCGCCAATTTGGTTTGCACGCTTTGCGATAATTGCAATCGTTTCAAACGTGTTGTCAGTTCCAGCCTCAAAATCACGCATATCTCGCGTAACAGTATCTCTTTCAGCCTTTGTGTTCTTGTATTCCATTTTTTAGATTTTTAATCTTTTCCAGTTGTCTAATGCAATCTTGTTTCATGCTCGCTGCGTTTTTTACATCAGAAGAGCGTGGATGACGTTCCATGAAATCATCACACTCTCGCAACGTCTGATTAAAACGTTCAATTTTCTTTTCCTCAATACTGTTATCAGCAAGCATAAAGCTTGAACGCACTATCAAAAAACTAATTTCCTCGCGGTGTCTTGTGTCCGGAAACTCGGCAAGCGTATTTCGGAGTGCAAAGATAGCAGCTTTATATTCACCCAAGCGGTAATAAAGCTTTGCTCCGTTGTAGGCTTTTGTCTCTAACTTAAACCGAAGCCGATCCATAAGGTCATTGCATTCATCCACCTTGGGGCTTTCTGGGTATTTATTGATGAACAATTGCAATTCATCAATGGCTTTCTTGGTACTGGCCTGATCCAAACTCGGGTCTGAAGAATCCAAGAAAAAACATTTGGCATTCATAAACTGTGCATCTTCTGCCCTCTCGCTACGCGGAAACGTTCTTACAAAGTTATCGAAGTGATATCCGGCAAGCATGAAATCGCCAAGCTTGTAATTGCTATAAGCGTAATAATAATATACGTCTTCTGCCTTGCTAGTTCCACGAAAAACGGTAATCAATTCTTCAAACAATGGAAACGCCTTCTGATACTTGCCATTGTCATAATAGACCTTTGCCATGTCAAACTTCTTTTCAAAGTCATTACTCTTAAGAACACGCTGGTATTTGCTGCAGCCTGCAAACACCAACATTATCAACAGAATTGAAATGGCTGAATATGCCTTTTTGAACATGGCCGCAAAGATAGTTTTTTCAATCACGTGGGGTGAACGGAAGTTTGGCTAATTTATTGGACTTGAAACAAAAAATCAATCTGCTGGCAGAATTGATGCGATGCTCTCATAAAAAATCCAAAATCCAATCCTTGGCAAACATCATCCATGTGTAATTGAACATTACATTAATCGGAAATGCAAGCAGTGTTCCTATCAAGGAATGTTTCCATTTTATACTTGATAGCGCCAACGCATAATTTACTGGTGGAGACACGTAAAATATCAAGCGAAGCAAAACGGTGGTTCTGATTGGCGATTCTGTGAGTTTTCGGACTTGCTTTCTGATAAAAGGCTTTTTTATTTCCGTAAGAGCTTCTCCTGCCAAGGCTCTCACAAAAAAGAAATGTACCGTTACCGCAACTACGCTTGCAGAATAGCCAATTAGAATGCCGCTTATGCCTGGGTAAACTAAAAAACCGACAAACAAGAATAAGAATCCAGGAATATTCATAAGCGTTCCAATCGTGTACATCAGAATAAAGAGCACGATACCAAAACCTCCTGCGTTCCGAATTGAAGCTTCGAGATATTCTATGGTGAAATAATGACTAAGCGATGAGTGCCTCCCCAGATACATTAAGACCAGCGAAACAGACAAAAGCACTATTACCCGAAGTGTGGTCTTGTGTGTCAATATTAAGGCGGCTACCTTGCTAAACTACATTTTTTTGAAACAGCGTGCATAATAAGACTAAAGCTATTTGTGTTTCTTACTCTCTCGGTTTTGTGCTTTTTATCTAATTTTTAGGGTAAAACCAACTCATGGTTTACATACCTATCGCCTTTTACTCATACGTAGAAATTAATTCTGCTTGTGCTTTAAGTGCTGAAAGGAATTCAGTCTTGAGGCGATCTACCAATTCTGCTACTGGAATATTATCGTGAATGGTGGTAACTCCTTGTCCTGCTGACCAAAGTGTTTTCCACGCCTTGGCTTCAGCCTTTGCGGCATCCATCTCCTTTCCAAAATCCATTTTAGCTTTTTGATCCCACATCTCTTGCGTAATTCCCATGGCCTCTAAACTTGGTCGTAAGAAATTGGCAGGAACGCCAGAAACTGCTGCGGTATGAACGATATCACTTGCTCCACTTTCGATAATCATATCACGATAACCTTCACTAGCTCTACTCTCGGTAGTGTTGATAAATCGGGTTCCCAGCCATGCAAAGTCTGCACCCATTTGCATGGCAGAAGCCACGTCTTGTCCGTTGCTAATACAACCCGCAAGCAATATCGTCTTCTTAAAGAAACTTCTTATTTCCTGTACAAATGGCATTGGATTTAGCGTTCCAGCATGGCCACCTGCTCCAGCAGCCACTAGAATCAACCCGTCAACTCCTGCTTCTGCCGCTTTTTCGGCATGTCGCTTTTTTATCACATCATGATAAACCAATCCGCCATAACTGTGAACGGCTTCTACCAACTGCGACACAGCACCAAGCGATGTAATAATCAACGGCACCTTGTGTTTCATGCAGATTTCCAAATCGGCCTGAACTCGCGGGTTAGTTTGATGAACAATGAGATTAACACCAAACGGTGCTGCTTTCTTTCCTGTTTTACTCTCAAAAGCAGCGAGCGCTTGCTTTATCTCAACAACCCATTCTTCAAAACCTTCGGTGGTTCGTTGGTTCAAAGCTGGAAAGGTGCCCACCACACCATTTTTACAGCATTCAATTACTATTTCAGGTCCTGAAATAAGGAACATGGGTGCTGCCACAACTGGCAATGCGAGGTCATTGTAAAAAGAAGGTTTGTTCATGGAATATGTATTCTAGTGCTATAAAAAGATGTGCGAAGGTGACAAATGGAACGTGAGTTTCAAAACCAAATCAGTTCTTTGTAATTACCATCTTCATATGCGGATTAGGTCGCATGGTAATCAATGGCTCTTTCTTGAACGTAAAGTTTTTGGGCTTTGCCATTTTAAAAGCTCTGACCATCATTGGTACGATGACCTGCATTTCCATCAACGCAAAGTTGTTTCCGATACATAATCTTGGTCCACCTCCAAATGGGAAGTAAACAAACTTGTGTCTTCCTTTTGAATTCTCCTTACTAAAGCGTTCTGGTTTGAATTGCTCTGGATCCTCCCAATGTTTTGGGTCGCGATGCATGTAATACAATGGAATGAGGCAATTGGTATTCTTCGGAATGTCATAACCACCAATAACATCAGCCTCTACCGAATGTCTTCCAATTACCCATACTGGTGGGTAAAGTCGCAGGGTTTCGTCAATTACCATTCGCGTGTATTCAAGTGATTGGAGGTTTTCTATGGTGGGAACAGAACCCTTTAGCACCCGTTTCTCTTCTTCAAGAATCTTTTCAACCACTTCAGGATTCTCATCCAAACAATGAACCAACCAGCTCATTGCAACAGCAGTAGTTTCGTGTCCGGCCAAGAAAATGGTGATAACCTCATCCTGAATCTGCTGATTGCTCATCTTTTCGCCAGTATCAGCGTCTTCCACTTCCATGAGCATGGCCAGCAAATCATCATAATGCTCGTTGCTTCCTCTTCGCTTCTCAATAATATTGGCAACCACATTCTTAATAGCTTCATAACTATTACGCTCTCGTCTGATATGCGGAAGTGGGAACGAAAGCGGAATTGGAATTGGTGCTTTTATTCGATTAATCAACTTTTGATTTGCGTAATCAAACTCTCTATTTACTACTTCAATAGCATCGCTCACATCGGAACTGAACATGGCGCGGCAAACAATATCCAACGTGATCTGCATGAATTCTTCCGAAGCATCAATTTCTGCCCCATCCTCCAGATTACTCCATCGCTGAAGCATTTCTTGAGTAACATCAGAATAGGTCTTAACGAATGACGCTAATCGTTCTCTATGGAAACCAGGCTGCATGAGCTTTCGCTGTTTACGCCAGAAATCACCCTCACTTGTCAGCAATCCATTGCCAAGTAGAAGTTTTAGAGCATTGTAAGCCGTGCTCTTCACATAGTTCCGGTTGTTGTCTAGCATCACATGCTTTACCATGTCGGGATCTGAGATGACAACCATGTGGTCAAACTCTGGCCTCAGTATAAAGAACACCGATTTGATTCTAAAGAGGTCTCCATATTTAGGAATGAACGTTTCGTAAAACCGAAAGGGATCTTCTGCGAAATCTTTTGCTGCACCAATGATTGAGGTTCCTTCTGCAAGAGGTGGCAGGTTCAATTGTTTTTCATCAACAACTTGATTAGACATTTCAGAGTGTTTGAGGGATATGTAAATCTGTTCCCAAAGTAGCGTTTAGTTTCTCTACAAAGTAAGCCGCCAATAAGGGGGATTGGAGTTCTACATTCTGATGAATAAAGAAATCAATCTCTTCAATTCCTTGCTCTTTCCACACGGCTAATCGTTCAATCCAATCATCTAATCGAGCATAATCAGATGGGTGGTTTGCGCCCGTATAGCGCACAAAACAATTGGGTGTGGTTAGTCGCATGTGCACGAGGTCGCGCCTGCCAGCAGTATCCGTTATAATGTTTGAAATATGATTGGATTCGAGTACTTGGTAAAGTTCTTCAGCAACTTTTGGGTCACCATACCAATCTGGATGGCGGAATTCCATCGCCAGAGCAACCGATTTGGGCCAATTCTCGCAAAACTTAACCACTCGGTCAAAATCCTTCGGAGAAAAATCGTCCTTCAGTTGAAGGAATGCTCGGCCTAGTTTCTCCTGCAACCCTCCAAAGACGTGAACCACCTCATCCACCGCCCTTTCCACATCTTTTAACCTTCCCCAATGACTTATGTTCTGAACCACTTTCGGAAAGAACATAAAGTTCTCTGGTGTCTTATTCCGCCATTTTTCAAACTGTGCTTTCGGAAAAATTCGGTAAAATGTGGCATTCAGTTCAATACAGTTAAACTGAGATGAATAGTAGGTTAATTCATCCTTCGTTCCGCGAGGATAAAAATTCTTGAGGTCGGTTTTATTCCATTTGGCACAACCAACAAACACTTTGGGGTTTCCTTTGCCCTTCGACAATACTCGTTTTGTGTCTGGGTGATTATCAGGCATACTGAGATTAACGATACTTGGGTCTTCTACTTTTCCAAATTTCATGTGTGGAAATTAGTAAAACCCATATTGCCGAATTCACGTTAAGTTTGAATTTCATAATTCTTTCTAATTACATGAACGTTTTTATCACGGGTGGCCTTTCTGGGCTTGGACTTGACCTCTCACATCGCTTTCTCAATGACGGATATACGGTTGGTGTGTGCGACCTTCAATCGAACGAAGAAGCACAAGCAACTGTAAAGGACGGAATACAGTATTTTCAAGCAGATGTGCTAGACAAGGAACGACTTGCAGCGGTAATCCATGAATTTGCTCAAAGAAACAACGGTCTCGACATCATGGTTGCAAACGCGGGTATATCGATGCCCAAAGCCAAGATTCCGGATTTTGACCGTGGGCGGAAAGTGATTGAGATTAATGTAATTGGAGTGCTCAACACATTTGAGCCAGCTATTCACATCATGAAAGAGCAAGGACGTGGGCAGTTGGTAGGTTTGGGTTCTGTAGCAGGAACCGTAGGCCTTCCGGGAGTTGCTATTTACGGTGCTTCCAAATCGGCAGTCATCAACCTGTGTGAATCGCTTGAGATCGATTTGGCTTCTTTTGGCATTCACGTAACCACCATCGCGCCCGGATTTGTGGAAACACCTTTGACCCAGCATTTGAAACACAAAATGCCGTTCAAAATTTCACAAGAAGAAGCGGTTGACCTGATGTACAAGGCCATTCTGAAACGGAAGGGGCTTTACGTACTACCGTTCAAAATGATGTTGCTATCGCGATTGCTTTATCATCTGCCTCGACCGCTTTATAAATTCATTCAGAAGCGCGATCCTGTGGGGCTTTCAGAACAGCATTGAGTTGTTGTGTGTAGTATTTTATTTTTCCCAGTCTTGAAGTCTGTCGAGATAAAGATAACCTTCGACAAATTCTCGGTGTTCGGGACTTGTCATTTTTTCAAGTAGTTCGAGTGCCGAAATGTAGCTGGCCAAGTTTCCATTGGACGAGCTGTACTTGCCGTCTTCTATATAGGCGACCAACGTATCGTTCTGAACCTTGAGGTCGGGGTAGTCCTTCTGTAATTGTTCGCCACCACCAATCCAAGTAACTATCTTTTTTTCGCTTGCAATGCCTGACGCTCCGATTAGTTGCGCGCCCGCACAATTGCTAACGGTGTAGTCGGTTTCCCTGTCTCTTTCTTTTATGAACGAAACGATTTTTTCATTGTGAACTTGTGCCCACATGTCGTAAGCACTTGGAACAAAAAGAGCCGTCAGTTTTGGACAGGTTTCGAATGTGTAATCAGGAATTAACCTTAATCCTTCTTCGGTCGTGATTGCGTTTTGATTTTCAGCAATCGTTATGACATTGAAGAGTTGCTTTCCATCTTCGGATGGTTTTGCAAAGACGTCAGACGTTGCAACTACTTCGCTTTGAAGAACTCCGTTGTACATCAACAATCCAATAGTCGGCAATGTGTCGTTGAATGGTTTTAAATGTTTGGTCAGCGTGTCAGGTGGGTTTACTGGAATGTCAATGTTTGACTTGTCTTTATGACAGTCGCAGTTGCACCCCAAAAAGACTGTTGAAAGGAATAAAAATGTAATCACTACTCTGATGCTCATGGGCTGGTTTGAATATTACACACAACGGTCTTGTGTATGAAACGTAGCGTATAAATACACACTAACTTTTCGGATTTAGCACGAGCCGAATTTTTATTTTTTCTATTTACTTTTTAGTCTCTAAATATACAAAAATAAAAATTTGGCGGACTTAATAAATAAGCGCAAACCTCTCGGAAAGCCTATAATAGCTATGTTTTATACACGTTGTTGTAAGTAGTGCTTTTCACGTTCTGCTTGGTTTTCCGATGTTTCTTATTTAGTTCAAATGTGAGCGTTGGCAAGACATACTCTTTTGCAATTTTTGGCGTAGCGTTGGCTGTAGCGAATTGCGAATGTGTATGGCTTTGAGCGTTGGCTTTTCATTCAATTAATATTCTTTTTAGTCCTTTTGTTTTCAGTAAGTCTATTTTCACAAGGTTCGTATTCTAAAATATATCTTCTTCCTTTTCTCTTTTTGTCAATGTTTGAGTTTTAGTTTCATCTTTCTTTAAATCTTCTTTATCTGTATCAGAACTTGCAGGTCTGGCTCTTGTTGATGCCCAATCTCTTAATCCGTCAATTTTATTCTTCATTGTAATAGCAAGAGGAACAATTGCTTTTGCAGATTCAATAAGGTGTGATAATTTTATTGCAGGTTCTTCATTGTTTTCAATATATGCCTTAAACATTGCTTCTTTTACAGTTTCTTCAATTTCAGCTCCATTGAAATATTTAGATTCATCAATTATTGGATTGAAGTCAGTTATGTTTAATTGATTATTTTTCTTAAGATGAATTTCAAATATATTTTTTCTTTCTTTCTTGGTTGGTAAGTCTATAAAAAATATTTCATCAAAACGACCTTTCCTTAAAAGTTCAGGCGGAAGATTGCTTATGTTATTCGCAGTTGCAACAACAAAAACTGGTTTGGTTTTTTCTTGCATCCAAGTTAAAATGGTTGAAAATACTCTTGAATTTGTGCCTCCATCTTTTTCGCCTCCTCCAGTACTTAATCCTTTTTCAATTTCATCTATCCACAAAACACAAGGTGCGATTGCTTCTGCTGTCATTATTGCATTTCTTATATTGTTTTCACTACTACCAACCTCTGATTGAAATACTTTACCTATGTCTAATTTTAATAATGGTTGATTCCATTCTGTAGCAATTGCCTTTGCTGTTAAACTTTTACCAGTTCCAGGAACACCTAAAAGTAACATTCCTTTTGGTTCTTTTAAACCAAACGCTTTCGCCTTTCTTTCAAATGCTTTGCTTCTTTGTTTTAACCAAACTTTTAAAGTATCTAAACCACCAACACTTGAATCTAAATTTTCTGTTGTATGATAATAATCTAGAATACCACTTTTCTTTATTATCTGTTCTTTTTCGCTTGCTATAATTTTAATTGCATCTTTACTATTTAAACCAACTTTTTCTTTTGCTAAACGAAATGCTAAATCAGCTTCAACATCTGTTAATCCAGCACCTGCATCAAGAATTAGGTTTTTTAAATCTTCATTTATAACTTCATCTTTTGTTATTACTTTCAGTCTTTTTTCTAAATCGTTTTTATCTGGTAAAGGCATATTTAAAACTGTAACATACTTTTCCAATTCAATAGGCAATTTAAAAAATGGCGATAATAACAATAAGTGTTTGTTTAATACTTTAAAATATTGTGTGAGTTTTCTTAATTGAACCACAAACTTTTCGTCTCGAAACTGTTTATGTGCATCTTCAATAATGAAAATCTCTTTTGATTCTTGGTTCTCATTATTACCTTTTAATAAAAATTCAAGAAAAGAATCAGGATTTTTAGTTTCGCCATTATTTGGATGTTTCTCAACTTTATCTAATTTATTTGAATTTTCATCTTTATTATGAATTTGTAATCCATCGACAATATCCCAAGTGCTAAATTCATATCCTTTTCTAAATGCTGTGCTTCTAACTTTTTGAATTATGCGACCATATTCTGGTGATGCAAGGTAAATTAGCGGATAATTTGCATCAAGCATATATTTTAAATCTTCAAATGATTTTTCCATTGTTTTAATTTTTTGCTATAATTTTATTTGAAGCACTACAGTAAGACTTGTTTTTATATCTTACAGGTATTTCTTTTCTTTTTATTTCTATTCCTTCTCTTCTAGTATTTCCAAATGATTTTTCTATTCCTTCCATTGCTTTATCTGCTAATTCGTGAACATCATATGGAATGTAGTTTGAATCAGAAATTATAGTGCCATCTTTTAGAATTGAAAATTCTATTTCAGTTCGCTTTTCATCTTCATTTTCTAGTTTAGAATAACCAACCATAAAAAACTTCTCTTTCACTTCTTCATTTGGTTCAAAGTCATAGTCTTTTTTTAGCGAGAACCCAACACTTTCAAATTCTGTAAGAATCGTCTTTTTTGCGTATTCTACATTCAAAGTAAAAAACTCACTCTGTAATTCTTTAACTAATTCTTTACCGTTTTTCAGGTAATAACTGTTATAAGTTACTGTTCCGTTTTTAATTTTTATTGCATATTCTCCGTGAAGCTTTGTGTTTGGTATTTTAGTAACAACAACTTCATTATCACTTTTAATTTCATATTCCCAGTTAAATTTCTTAACTGCTTTAATAAAAACCTCTGTTTTAAATACTTGAGGGTTTTTCAGGAAAGTGGATGTTTCAAAACAAGACATATTATCGTTTTTTTCTATTGTTGGTTCTATTTCTTTTGCTAAGAGAAAGTAAAGAGGTTAATTCAGTAATTGTTTTAGCTGGAATTTCTAGCATTTCAGCTTTAATTTGCAAACCTTTATCATTAGTTAAAAGAATAGGGTTTCTTTTTTGGTATTGCAATGCGACAGATAAAATCATATTATCAGGTGATTTTTTATTTAAATCATCAGGTAAGTTATCAACTTTACTTGTATTGAAGCTTATATTTCTATTTTTTTGATGCTTGCGGATTTCTCTAATTGCTTCTTGTGCCTTTTCTTTAGTTTCACTTCTATTTTTTAAACCATCTAGTTCATCAATGACTTTTGCAGAAAAAATAATATTTTGAAGCGAACTAATTATATCAATTATTTTTGGTTCTTCTATTAGAATATTTGTGTCAATAATTATTGATTTCCTCTTTTTTATTAATTCAAACTCTTTCTCTTTGAGTAAAAACTTCTTTTCCAATTCTAAAAATAAACTTGATTCTATCTCTTTAAATTTTTCTTTCTCTTTATTTATTTTTGATTGTAAAGTTTTAAATTTTCTTTCTTCAGATAACTCTAAATTTTTCAGTTCTTCTAACATTGACGCAATGAAGGATTTTATTTTCCCGTTTTTTGCATTTTTTACAGCATTTAGTAATGCTATCTTATTTTCTTTAATTTCACTTAAAATAAAATCGTATTCAGTTACGTTATTAAAAGGGATTATTTTAAAATCAATATCCTTAATTTCTTCTATGCTATAATTAGATAAATCGTCACTATTTATTTTTTCAGCAATTAGAGAGTCTATTTCATTACTAATATTTTCTACATACTCATCAGCAAAATCTCGTCTAAAAGTGTCAATATGTTCTTTAATATCTACACTTGAATACTTTTTAACGAATTGATATTTGATTGATTTTTTATTTATTTCTAAAGGAAAAATTTCTTTTTTATATATAGATGTTTTGTTTGAGTTTTCAGTTATTACGTTAAATTCCTCTATGTTGCCAATTATTAAATATGAATTTAAAGTTTCTGAAACTTTACTGTTAAACTCTTCTAATTCAGTTTCTAAATCAACACTAACAGGAAGATAAATGAAAAGATATTTATCTTTTATGTCGATAATAATTTTAGATAATGTTTCAATTAGTAAACCTGAAACCTTATTAAACATTAACCAAACTTCATTTTCTGAATTTTTGATAATTGTATCTAATTTATCAATAAACATAAATGGTTCAATAAATTTTAGTTGATTGATGTTTTTTGCGATTTTTTCAGAAATATTTTTATCCTCAGCTATTATCCTTTCAATTTCTTTTTGAGATTTAATTAATACTTCTCGATATGACAAATCATTAGAATTTGGATTTTGATAAATACCATACTTTTGTAAAATTTGAAAAAACAAATTGTCCGCGTTTACTCTGTTTTCGTGTAAAAATGAAGAAAAGTAATCTTTAGTTGTTTTTGAATATTCTTCATAAACAAGAGTTCTATATTTTCCGGAAATTGCATTAACCAAAAAGACTGCATATAAAGTAGCAGATTTGTGTTCTTTTTCGATTAGAACAGAATCCTTAAAAGAATTCATTTTTTCAACATTATAAATTTCAGGGATTTGATTTTCTGAAAATGATTTTAATAACTGTTCATCTTCATAATTAATCCTAGAATTAATTGAATTTTCTTCAGTATTAACACTTTTCAAAAACTCAAAATTTTCCTTTGCTATTGAATGGTCATTATTTGTGTTGTCAAAATATAACTCAAACCGCTTATTTGTATGAACTTTAAACTTTTTCCCTTTTTGAAAGTATTCCTTACCTATATCAGTTAACTGGCAATAAGAATAAGAAGTGTCTCCAGTAGTTATCATATCAAATTCTTCTAAACTTTGAAGTGCTTCTCTTAATATTTCACTCTCTGCTAGGTCTTTGTATTTATTCTTTAAAGGATTATCTTCTACATTAAATCCTAAAACTTCACCAATCTGTTCAAAACTTAGTGCTTCTTCAATATTTAATAAACCACATATTGTTTTATCAAAAAGGGTGAATTCAACTGCTTCTGTACAAGTTGCAGAATACTTTGCTTTTGTAAAGAACCATTCAAAAGGTTGATAACCAAGATATATTTCAGTTAGTTTTTTATCTTGTTCAATAGCTTTAAATATGTTGTAGTCTAAATTATTCATCATCACCAAATTCTTTTTTTAAGTTTTTGAAATCAACAACAATCCCTTCATCGTTTATAGTGTCAATTACATTTTTATAAATTTGGTTTCCATTTTTATCTTTAAATCTGTAAAACATATTTTTATTACCAACAACTATTAATAATCGTTTGGCTCTTGATAGTGCTACATTCAATCGTTTAGGTGATTTAGCAAAACCAATATCTTTATTCGTTTTCGTTATTCCGTTTTCTATCTTTTTATCACTCCTTACTGTTGAAACAATAATGATGTTTCTTTCCATACCTTGAAATTTATCGACAGTATTTAAACGAACTGGTATATTGTATTTGTTTCTTGCCTTTAAGGCAACTTCTTTCAGTCTTGACACTTGGTGTCCGTAAAAACTAATTAAACCAATTTCTTGTTCTTCTTGAACTTTATTTTGGTCGTTATTGTTTTGCCAATGTTTCATATACTCTTCAAATCCATTTGATTTTTTTAGTAGTTTTATGACGAGCTCAACAGCTTCAATTTCATAATTATTTATTCTTGATGTTCCGCTTAATTCTTCTGGTTCATCCACATTAACCCAAATAGTATGGATGTCTGGATTTATAAACTTATTGAGTAAAAATCCGTGATGTCTAGAAAATGGATTATTTAGATTGGTGTCATTTGCATTTTCCTTTATCGGTTTTCCCGGTTCTAAACCACCTTCATCCAAGTAGAATTGTTTAATTACATTGTTTATTTTTGGATGCATTCTATATTGTTCATTAAATGTAGATTTAATGGTTGTTGAAACTTTAGGGTGCATTATTAATCTTTCAAACTGAGAAGTTTCTACAAAGTCCTTATCAATTTCAGATGCCAATTCTTTTGATTCTGTTGTTTCAAGTGATTCTAATGTTTCTTTAAAGGTTTTATCGTGAAGCATTGGTGGTAATTGTCTATGGTCGCCAATTATAATGTTTTTGCGTCCAAAACACATTGGCAATAATAATTCAGGTGGTGTCGCTTTACTTGCCTCATCAGTTATTACTGTATCAAATTCAATAGGTTTAATTACCTCTAATAAATTTGTTCCTTTATACCAACCGTTAAAACCTATATGTTTTTTACTTAGATTTTTAGCTCGTTTATATAATTGACCAATTTCTAATTCGCCTTCATAATCGTTGAAAATTCGTTGATAATCAGCACCGAAATTTGGACTTCCTGCTGAACTACTAGTGCTACCAACAACATTTGCATATTTAAAGTATTTATCTTTAAATAAGGTTTTCATTTCTTTATCAGGTTGAGCCATTTCAAAAGCCCAATCTTTCATAATGTCACTATATTTTGGATTAGATTGTTGAGAATTGTTCGCAATTCTTCGCATCCATAATTGTACAGAATTATTGTAAAAATCTTCTTCAACTATTTCAACATCATCTTCCTCTAAAACTTCATTTTCATAATTATCATCAGTTTCAAATTTTTCGTCAACCCATTTCATTATGCGTTCAAACGCATACTTTTTTCCTTCTTCCTCAAACTTACTAGCTCTTCCAAAACGTATTGGTTTTACTAGTGTATGATTTTTATTTAGTAATTTTTCTAATGCGTTATCTACAGCAAGATTTGTTTCAGAAGTTAAAAGAATTTTTTGTTCTTGGTTAACTCTTACCATTTGCCAAATCATTTCTGCGATAACAGTTGTTTTACCAGTTCCTGGTGGACCTTGAAGTAATGCTAAATCTGTACAATTTAAAGCAGATAGAACAGCTTTTCTTTGAGAATCGTTTAAGATTAGTAATTCGTGTCTTTTTAATTCATTCCATTCTTCCTCATCTTTTGAGAGGTTTTTATATATTTCCTCTGCTTTTGAACTATCAAAAATGAAATCTTTGATTTTTTCGTTTACAGGTTTTAGGTCTAATCCTTCTTTTGGATTAGTAATTTTATTCATTGCTTCATTTAGCCAAGATATTTTTGCTTGGTCTCCTCTTAAATTTGGTGTTACAAATTTAATTTTAGGTTCTTCTTCAATGAACTTGAAAAATTTATCTGTTTGACGTTTATCATCTGACCATTTATAAGGTAAGTTGAAAACGTAATAATTATAGTCGGAATTTCTACCATTTAGATTTCCAATTACAACCTGTCTTTTTTTGTATTCAAATTTATCACCTCTATCAATGTAGAATTCTGAACCAGCTATCTGTCTTGTTTTATCCAAAAACTCTTCTTTTTTAGATTTTTTAGCGATGATGTCAATTTTTACTTTGAATTTAAAATCGTCATTTAATGGCGAGAGCATAATATTAAATCTATTTAAAGATTTTATTTTCTCGTATTTTGATTTTAAATCTGAATAATCAACAAATTCAAAAGCAACAGTTTGTTGTGATTCACTAACATTTGTGTCAAAATCGAATGAATAAAATTCTCGTTTTATTTCAGTCCAAAAAGTGTTTTTAAATGATGAGTTTTCAAACCTTATTGGTTCGTTAACTCTAGATTGGTCGAAGTGTAAATACACTTTTGACTTAACTTTATCTTTTCCAAAAATGGTGATTAATTCTTGGTACATTTTTTTTAGACTATCAAATTCATTATGTTTTCTTGAGAAAACATTGTGCCTTAATCGTCTCAATAAATGGTCGCTAATATTTAAGTTCTTATCTAATTTTATATTGCAATGCCAATCAATTTCGAATTCTGCTCCGTAAGTCTTGAAGTAAAATTGCTCTAAAAACATTTTATCTACAACTTCCTGTTTTTGAGATAAATTATTTATGTAAACATTAATTGTATCGCTATTATTTGAAACTATAAAACGATTGTTAAATGTTTTACTAATTTTATTTGATATGGAAAAAGGTGTGATTTTAAGAACACAAGCAATTTGTTTATTCCTTTCGAGTATGGTTGTAAAGTCTTTTTGTATAACTCTATCTAATACATCGTTAATATCTTTAAACCTCAAAAGCAGACTTCCATCAGGATTTATTCTTTCGTTTAAATTGAAAGGTTCTTCTGAAATAATCTTTTCAATATTCTTAAATTCTAGATTTTCTTCTTGCTTTAACTTAACTCGAAATTGATAGAGTGATTCGTGAATATTTATCGGTTGGTCGTATTTGACTATTTCTAATGGTTGAGAATTTTTATTAAGAATGAGTTTTTGTGCTTTAATCCATTTATCCCAAATTTCTTGCTGATTTTCAATTTCTGATTTTGGCGAAATTTCAAGTTTGCATATTTTGTTATATAAATCTTCTAATTCTCTTTGAGAGCGATAAGGTTTTTTGAAGTCAATAAGTTTTACTTTACAATTTTCAGTAACACTATATTCATCTGAATTGAGTTGTTGAATTTCAGATATTACATTTTTCGATTTTTGATTTATTATTGTTTTATAGTCGAAAGTTTGCTCTTGCCATTTTAAAACTAATTCTATTTGCTTGTTTTCAATTTGAAAAGTTACTTTATGCTCGTCTTCATTTTTCTTTTGAAAGAAGCATTTTATTGATTTGTTTTCAATCCATCTTTTTAATTCTTCAAAGCTTCCTTTATTTTGTTTGTCAAGAGTACTTACTGCTTTATTTTCGAATCTTATTATTAGTTCTATTGGTTCGTCATCGAAAATATCTTCATTATTATGGTATGCCATTCATTCTCTTTTTATCAGTTCTGTTGAGCGTTGGCTAAAAACAGCTCTTTTATTTTTTTCAGCGTTGGCATTTCGCGTTGGCAAAAAAATGAATGTGCTGTTTGTGCGTTGGCTTTTTTAGTTCAAATGTTTAATTTTATTACGATTTCCGCATTACTTACAACGTTTCCGCTAAAGATAATACGTTAGAAACTTCCGCCCCTTCGCCATGCGCAGACAGCACAGAACGAAACTGAGACTGACTGACGTACTGACGCAAGCATTAGGTTTATTAGTCCTAAGCTTGTAATGTATGAGGAAGCAAGTTTATCCAGTTTTATGGAATATTGCCTTTCGCCTCTGGCAAAGAGCCCCTTCCTTCCCTTCGACAAAAAACTCAGGACAGGCAGCATGACAAACGAGATAACACAACAGACGAGATATAATGGACCTCTACCCTTTTGGTTCCTGATGCATGTTCTTAAAGTGCAGTAGTGCAGGTGCCCACATGTGTTTCACAGGATCCACATCCACGTGGATAACAGCACATTTTCCTGAAGCAAGGCTTCGCTGAATAGCTCCATCCAATTCCTTCGGATCAGAAATACGTTCGCCATGCGCGCCCATACTTTCTGCCATTTTATCCCAAGCAATTTCTCCGAGGTCGGCATTGATGGTCTCTTCTTCGCTCAGCGATTTCATGACGACAGTCTTAATCGGTTTCAAGGCAAATTGTTGGTTTATCTTCACCATTCCCCACTGTCGGTCTGAGGCGACAAGGAAAACCGGCTTGAGTCCATTTCGGATAGCGGTTTCTACTTCCTGCGGATGAAATCCCATGGCGCCATCGCCAATAATGCAATAGACCTGACGGTCTGGATACGCTGCCGCCACACCAAGTGCCTGCCCCACTCCAGCACCAAGCATTCCCATTTTTGGGGTGGAGATACCAGAACCCGGATTGGTGCATTTGTAGAAGAACTGTCCCCAAACGGCTGTGTTTCCACCATCGAAAACCGCGAGTGCATCGGCCTCAAAATTCCGCTTGCAGGCAACCGCAATATGTGCCGTATTCATCGGAGAGGCCAGGTCGTCTAAATGCTTGTCCAATTTCTTACGGTCTTTTTCCTTCTCCTTCAGAAATCCGCTGAATATGGATTTTCTTGCAGCCATATCCATCTTATAATTACCACTGCTTAGTTCTGCATACAAGGCAGTTAGGAATGGTTTAACATCGGCCAGAATGGCCAGATCAACAGGCTTGTTCCTGCCCAGATAATTATCGTCAATATCTACTTGGATCATCTGCTGCGCTGGATTCCAATTGGGGGCTTTCCCCCACCAATCTGTTTCTCCAATTCGTGAACCAAGCGTGAGTACCAAATCCGCTTTGCTGCGGATGTTGTTGTTCAGCTCTACATGCACCATTGGAATAGAAAGCTCATTGTCTTCGCACAATGCGCCTCTCGCTCCCCAACTTGTAACAACAGGAAGATGTGCTTGATCGGCCACTTTTTCCAGCTCATCAAATGCCATGGCATGAAGAATTCCGCTTCCTGCATGAATGATTGGGAACTTGGCGGCTGCAATCATTTGGGCAGCGCGTTTTACCTGATCCTGAGAAGGATGTGCGCCTTCCGTTCTTCTATATCGAGAAGGAGGAGTGAACACAGAGTCGTCAAATTTGAACTTACCGTTCATGTAATTTTCTGGTACATCTACATGTACAACACCCGGACGACCAGTAAAACTTACGCGGAATGCCTGCTTCATGATCTCGGGGATGCGCTCTGCAATGCTCACATTTTCACTGTATTTCGACATTGGGCGGATAACACCCGTTTGGTCGAAACACTGATAACTTCCTCCTCTATCTGGATAAGCAATTGGATTTCTTCGCGAGCTGGTAATCAGCATAACGCGGTTACCTTCGGTATTCTCCACGGCTACGCCTGGAAGCGCGTTGGCAACACCAGGGCCGTTGCTGGCAATGCACACACCAATCTTACCCGTTACTCTGGCATAAGCTCCAGCCATGTGCACCGCGCTTGATTCGTGTCGGGGGGTTATAAGACGGATGCCATATTTTTTCAAGCTGGAATAAAGCCCGAAATAGGTGCCGTCAATAATTCCGAATACTACTTCTACTCCTTCGTTTTTTAGGAAGCGCACAATCGCTTCTCCACCGGTCTTAGCCATTTATTTTGTTTTAGGGATTGATTCAACGTTCAAATTTCGTTCAAGATAATAGTCGAACGCCTGTGCGCTCGTAAATTTAGGGATATAACCAAAGCTTTCCTTTAATGCTTTGTTCAATAAAACAGGGCGATATTGTAGGAAAATGAGCTGCTCTGGACCATTTTTAGAAATGCCCAGTTTATGAGTTATGAATAAGATTGTTCTCAGTAGCCAAAGCGGTAGGCTGATGTATCGTTTTTTGACCTTTTCGGCCAGTTGCTTTAGCGTAAGGGCTCCATCGCCAGCCACGTTATAAATGCCTTCATTCTCTTCGCAAATTCCTTTAACGATGATTCGGGCCACATCCACATCCCAAATAAACACGAAGGGGGTGGATGACCCGTTGATGCCAATAATTATTGGTCGCCCGAACATATCAACGATCTGATTATCGGTGGCTTCTCCTATAATGGTGCCTGGCCGCAGTATGAGTTGCTGCAGTTCCGGATGACTCTGCTTGTATTCCTGAAGTATTTCTTCCTGAATACGCTTGTGGTCAGAATACGCAAACTCGGGATTACCGCGTAACGGGTCATTTTCCGTCAGCCATTCCAAGTTATCGGCATAATAGCCATAGACCGCACCACTGCTGGTAATGATGAATTTCTTGACCTTGTTCTTGATACACGCTTCCAGCAAATTCCGGGTGCCGTCCACATCAACCGAATAGGCAAAACTCCTTCCTTCTCCTTTTTGTGGTGTAACAATGGAAACCAAATGCACTACTGTGTCTATCTGATGTTCGGCAATAATATCCGCAAGCTTCTCATCCCGAATATCACCTTCAACATAAATAACCCCAGGTAGCTGATCTTCCTTTTTCGGAATTCGGATATCGTGGGCAACAACAGTTTTCATGTTGCCCTTCGATTTCATCAACTCGGCTAACGCAATGCGTCCGACATAACCGTTCGCGCCCGTTATCAGCACAGATATTCTCAAAACGTAGTTCAGATTTTAGGGGAGTGCGAAGATTGTAAACTGTACGTGCGAAAACAACCCAATGAGGCATTAAAGTTTCACTGCCGCACGCGGCTTTGCTCTATCCTTGAAGAAGTTAAGGTTCTACTGCGAATTTCGTGGAACTCATTGCTAGCTGATACGAATTACGAATCTTGTACGAATATGACGAATGATGTGCTGGCAAAGAATGGTGTACCTGACAAGCATTTGCGAACTTAACACCGATTTTTTCGGGGAAGCATTCGGATATTCGTGTTTATTCGTAATTCGTATCAGCCTTACTGAAGTGGCTCAATTCCTCAAAAACTCCCATCACCACTAAAATAACAGTAGAACCGAAGTTAACAACTAAGAGGTCTGTGCATACCAGAAAAGGTTCGGTGCATGGCTACTGGAGTAGTGGTAAGCCCGCTAATGGCTTGGGCAAATAAAGTCAAATGCCAACGCAAGTGTGCAGGCAATTTGTTCGGCATTACACAGGATTAATGCCGTTTTGAACAAAATCAGTCTGGCAGATTAACCAACTTGATAGTTTCTCTTCCTTTTGGAAGCATGATAGAAAGAAAATAGATTCCTTCTGGTCGGTTGGTCAAATCAATGGTTGACTGTGAACTCAAAGAGCTCTCTATAATCCGTTTTCCGGTGATGTCAAAAATGCTGTATGTGGCCTTCTCGTTTAAGGAATTTACATCAATCTGAAAAACGCCATTACTTGGGTTCGGATAAACTGAGAATGGAAGCTCTAAAACTGGTCTAATCCCAACAGAGGTTTGTAGGCCATTCAACGAATCGACAACGGCTAAGGTCTGTCCCAATTCGTAGAAGTCAACCGTGGGGAAATTGGGAAACTTCTGCTGCTCTATTTGGCATCCGTAAACGCGGTCATAGAAGAAGGACATTTCGTTTACAATTGCCGCTTGGTCGGCTTGGCCGGTTCCAATGTTGGCATCGGTCACAAAATGATTGACGATGAAGAGGTCGTTTGCGGAATTTCCCCGATTAAAATCGCAATCAAAATCAGTAGGCGCGTTAATGGTAAAACCTGTTTCTACAGCAAAATCCCAAACGTAGTGATACCACTCCTGCCCTACTGCCGCATCGTTGTTATCTGATAGCACAAACAAACGCTTTCCTGAGTTAATCATTTCCTGAAGGGTTGGCCAAGGTTCGCCTACTGTTTGTTCGTGGAGCATTGGTTTTAAACCAACTTGTGTAAATACGGTGTCCATCATGGTTGAATTGATGTAGCTCTCAAAAATTATGGTCACTATCTCGTTCGGATTTGCGTCTAGAAAATCTTTTATCTCGGTCAGGTTAGATTCAAGAGTAGCTGTTCCTAAGAATGCAAATCCGTGATATGCCGTTGCAACTCCGCCTTCATCATATACATCCAACATCACTGCTCTCACTCCGTCTTGTAGTTGACGCGTGAGCCCGTAAGTTTGATTGGGCAGAGAGAAGCCTTCCTCTCCAGCATTAAAAGCATTGTGTGTGGTTAGATAAGCTACCTCATCATAACGTCTATCGCATAGTTCTGAATGACCGTTGCATTGCGCATAAAGCCCTGCGGATACGAAAAGCAGTAATAAAAAGAGCGTAGTCTTCAAGAGTGATTTTAACATAAACCGAAAGTTAGGGTAATCTTAATAAAAGAACCGACCAAGGTCAAAAATCTGCAATATGGTGTCTATAATCTAGGATTAAAACAATTTTGTTTGCGCACAAGGCCGCTCAAATATACTTGACGTGACTGTATCTATATTTCTGTTTTTAAACAACTTACGTTTTTAGGGGTAATAGCTTTGATTGATTTGTTCTACAAACTTACGCTCTCCTTTCTTGGTCTGAAAATAAGCCAAGTCGATGAAGAATCATTTCAATTTATCCCATATAGTCGCTACGGTGCAGCTAAGTTGTGGTATTAGTTAAAACAATTTTCTGTCTGGGCAGTAACCTATTTGCAACTATCTAGTATAAACGACAAACCCGCTCTTGGAACGAGTAAGAAAACCAATAGCAAAAAACGTATGAATAATAGTGAAATTAAGCTTAAACCAGTTGAATACGGAAATACGGCAATGAACATTTATGACCTCTATCATAGAATGGAATCCAATAAAGTGGTGCTCTCTTTTAAAGGAGACGTTACTTCCGAGTTAATGAGCTCCATACTGCAAATTATTGAGCAGCGAATGGATAGCATGAACGAGACCCCCAAACTAAAAAAGAAGGTTTACAACGTTTTAGTGGAGTGCTTGCAGAATTTATATCATCATATTGACCAGGTTCCATCTGAAATAAGCAAAAACGGATTAGACCGCTCTGCCATATTCATGATAAGTTTGAACAACAAAGGCTATTCGATTACTACTGGCAACTATATCCAATCCAATAGAAAGGAATCTTTTAAAAGCAGACTTGAACGCATAAATTCTTTAGATAGTACTGAACTAAAGGAACTCTATAAAGAGGTTCTTACTAGTGATGGACGGTCTGACAAAGGAGGTGGTGGTTTGGGAATGATAGACATTGCAAGGAAAACGGGAAAAAAACTCAATTATGACTTTGCACAGCTGAACGATGAATACTCATTCTTCAGTTTAAATATTAACGTAGACGACTCTAAATAAATAACAAAAATCGGCAATATGGATTCAATTTTTATAGAAGGAACACCGAAAACTCCAAATATTAACTTCGATAACGACAAAGGTTCTTTGTTGTTGAAGGGTCGGTCTATACCAGAAAATTCCATCGAGTTTTACAAACCATTGGTAGACTGGCTTGAGGCCTACTCTAGCTCGCCCAAACCAAAGACAGTTTGCGATGTGCAATTGGAGTATTTCAACACTAGTTCATCCAAATGTCTTCTCGACTTATTCAAGAAAATGGAGTTTATGAGCAAAAGTGGAAACGAAATCATTATCAACTGGTATTACGAGGAAGATGATGAGGATATGCTGGAAGCTGGTGAGGACTACCAAAGTATCATCAATGTTCCTTTTAAAATGATTGAAATGGAAGAGTAACTTGCCGTAAGTCTTCCTTAAAAAGAACGAAACCTTTGATTGTGAACTTACACAATCAGAGGTTTTTCTTTATGGCTCTACCACGAATTTAGTGGAACTGGTTGATAGCTGATACCAATTACAAATCGTGTACGAATATGTGACGAATGATGTATTAGCAAAGAACCTTAGTTCGAGACCCCATTTAAAACGTTAAAAAACGGCAGTATTGACATAAATCTGCCCGAAAGACCTTCGAGGTTTTCAAAACCTCGAAGGTCTGGTCAGGCCGCAATAAACTTAATTCCGTCAATGACAGTAAGATTTCAGGGAAATTGTGTTTGAGAATGAGCTTGTTGGACGGTTTCAAACTGTTTTCTTTTGGACAAACGCTCAGTACAGGCTTCACAATTTTGTTGTGCAAAATCAGTCAAACCGACCATCGTCTATTACATCGAACTGAGGTCAACAGCAAACCAGAGCAATCTTACGCCAAAGGCTACCATTACGAGTCCAATAATCTGATATGCTTTTCGCAAGAAAACTGGTTGTATCAGCTTCTTTATTCGGTGTGCAAAAATGACCTTGGCACTATCGGTAAGCAAAATGGCCAGTAAGGCTGCGCCCAAGAATACCCATAGGTCTTGGCCTGCCCCATGTTTTGTTTGACCAAGCCCGATAATGCTTATCCAAACTATAAACACAAATGGGTTTACAAAATTCACAAGAAAACCTTTAGCAAAATAAGCTGTGTAATGTCCAGCTTTAAGTTTTAGCTCTTTATCAACGTTGGTATCGGGTTTTATCAAATACTTGAGCCCAATTCCGAATAAAATAATGCTGCCGATTAGTGCTAGCCAAAATTGATTTTCCGGGTTTTTAAAGAAAGGAATGGCTCCAAATGAGCACAAACCAACACAAACTACATCGCTACTAAAAATTCCGAAAGCAACCATCATCCCAGCCCAAAACCCGTAGCTGAGTGCACTTTTAAGTAGTGTAAAAAAAACTGGCCCGATGAAAATTATCATTCCGAGTCCTATCAAGAAGCCTTCGACAAAAGCCATGCAGCTAATTTAACCTTTAGGAGTGTCTTTAAATGGGCGTCTCTGTATCCATTCCTTTGGTCTTATGTTTTGAATAAATCGCTTGACAATTGCATTTGTAATACCATTCAGGTGCTTTACCATCAATTGATATTCTTGGGGTTCTGCTCCCATTGTGCTTTTAATTTCCATTGCAGTTCGAGCCAAGTCAATGCTTTTTGCGCCATCTGCAATTGAGTCTCCTAAAAGACTGTAGAGTATATTCTGATACAATGCACAGTCCTTGTTGTAATCATAATTCAGCCCTACAAAACTGGCATAGTTGTGCTCAATTCCTTTTATGTAGGAATAAAACCCTATCAACTTGTCTTTATCGAAATAACCTTTGATTACAAACCGATCTTCGAGAGCAGCTTTCAAATCAACGAAGTATCGTGGATGGATGCTTACCATATTAAAATCAGCTCCAGCCTCTACGTTTTTAAAAAGCTGCATAATCGTATCATTCAAACTTTGTATGTCAATTGCGGTCAACTCGCGGAGTTCTAAATGTTCCGCTTTTTTGCAGGCTGCCTTGGCTCGAACCCGATATTTTGAACTAAAATCGTTCAACGCATCGTCAAAAACCCTCCAGCCAGGTCGAATTGCCGAAATCATATTGGGCTGAACGCCAAACGAAGCAAAATCAGCATCAATCAACTTAATTTCAGCATCAAGTTCTAGCGAAATGTCCTTAATAAGAATGCACCTGATTTTCTTTCCGGATTGATTAGAATCAATAATCTTTCTCCAGGCTGCATCAACTATCATTGCCTGATTCTTAAGAGAGAGGGTCTTTGTAAAAAACGCACCATGTTCTCCTGATTGAAGCAAATTTCCCTGTATCAGCAATCTAGCTTTGATACTTTCCAAACTAGAATTAATAATTCCCTTTGCTTTAGAGAAGAAGGAATTCGCATCGCCAACCTTAGTAGTATCCACGTTTTTATCCACATTTGAAATGTGCACATCCGTTTCTTGATAATACAGAATGGCTACGGGCTCTTCTTGCCGGTAAGCAACTATATAATGGAAACACATTCCTTTGTACGGATGCTGCTCTAATGCTGCTAAATAAGGAGCAGACAGCAGGTAGTTACTACTTTCTTGAACTAACTTGTTCCAATGGGCGGTTGGTACATCAAATGCCGATGAAAAATGGGCCAATGAAAAATCGTTATCAATCTGATTTTCATCACATTGCTGGCGTAATCCGCCTATTTTGTCACGAATAAAATCTAGAGAAATTGCCACGAAGTTTACACTTACTGGTTGATGGTAATTGGTTTTCACTCACTCCAACAACGATTCTTAAACAAAGTTGTGGTGAGGGCATCAAAGGAAAGAAACTCAAACTAAACAGAATTGTAACTATTCAGAGCCTTTACCAACTCACCCCTGCTCACCTACGTTGAGCTTTCCCCTCTCTTGCGAGAGCTCAATGTCATTAAGGTAAGCTGTTTTGAGGTTGTTTTCTTTGAGCTAGTTTAGGATAGACCGCTCCTGTCATTGACGTAATCAGCTTTATTACCGCTGATTTTTGTAACCCGTTAAAACGGTTAATCTGTGCCAATCATAGCCTACGATTTAAATCGTGGGCTATGATGTTTGAGCATATTTGACAATGGTTTCAACCATTTCCCACTATAAAACAGTACACATCTTTTTAGCCACAGTGGCTGAGAAATGTTTCATTTCCACTTTTATTAGAGGGGTGTCATTACCTTTGGTCGTGGATGGGGTAAGCTAGGAAGAAGTATGTTCAATATCACTCTGAATGGTTACACAGAATTAAAATTGAGAAGAAAAAACGATAGGTAGATGCTGGTAAGTTGTGATGTGTAAATTTGTATTCGTGCGACAGTCCATCCTTTTTCTTGTCTGTTTTCAGTTTTTAGCTTTGAACCTTTGGGCGCAAGACGATGACTACTACCAAGCCGAAAAAGCGCGAGCCCCAGTAGCTGCGGTTGATTTGAATGATTTATATCGTTGGGGGCCCAAGTTTGGAATAGAGGCATTCGGGTCTGTTGGTTATTCTCATTTCTATATACCTTCTACAATTACTGGAGTTTTTGAAAAAGCGATAGGCGGCTTTGGTTACGATGCTGGTATTGGCGGACGAATTCGCATTTATCACAAATTGGCTATGGCTTTTGGTTTTCAGTTTTCTGGTCGAGGGTACAACATTTCTTTTCCAGCTTATGCAGAAGTTGATACGGGTACTGCGCCCAATAGAGGAACCGCAACCTTAGATATTGATGTTGAAGAAAAGGCCAACATCACTTACGTAGGCTTTTACATTAAACCCGTCATCGAAATCAGTAGAAAATTCCATTTGGCGATTCTTTTTCATCCCAGCTGGCAACTGAATTACAAAGGCCAGTCTAAACAAACAATAACGGGAGGACCTTCGGCCTTTATTGGATCTACAGGAACCTTGCAAGACGAACCTTCTATTGAAATTGAAACACGGCAATTTGAATTGGGGTTGGAGTTTGCTTACAAATGGAATATTGCCCCACAGCTAATTCTCAAACCACATATCGGTATCAATTTCGCTACAAGCGCCATTTTTCATACAGGTGTAGAGTTGCCCACTCCTTTTGGCGGCTGGGAGCAAAACCCATCGTTTATGACTCTACGTGTTGGGGTAATTTTTGAAACAGGGCTTTGGATGGATCAGCCCAAGCGATAGACAGCACACCTGAGAAGTAGTTTAAAAATAGGGAGCGGTAGCATCCAACAATTCCTCAACAAGTTCTGGGTTCATGTATTTGTACTCATCTTCAATATGAAGTACAATAATCCGAGCATCTCTTGTTGCTACCTGAAATCGCTGTTTGAGAATTTCTTTGTGGCTATCTTCCATACAAAAAATTATGTCTGCCCAAAGCACAATGGGCTCACTCACTTTTATCCTGGCAGAAGAAGCCGTGCCAGCCGAACGAACGATATGGTCTTCGCTTTCGCTAAAAATACTCTCAGCGGTACGACTTCGCCATTGGTTTCTGCTACAAATGAAAAGGATGTTCATCTTTTAGATAAAGAGGTGATTATAATCGAGCTTGTCTTTCACGAATAGTTTCACGAATATCCATGGGTAAAAATGTACAATTGATGGTCTTTTCAATTAACGCATCCGCGCCACTTTGCTTCTTATACATTAATAGATAAACCTCGGCTATGGTAGGTGTATCTGGCTCTGAGTACATAAGTTTCAGTTGGTCTTCTTTATGTACTAACCCTGGTGTGGAGACTCTGAAATAAACACCTGAATAAGGCGAATTTACAAACTGCTTTAGCACATTTTGTGTTTCAAACCTCAAACCCAATTTAAAACAAGGTTGTCGTGGTTGACAAACTTCAATGACCGCCTGCCCTATTTTATACTTATTTCCAATGTGTACCAATGATTCGCTCAACCCTTGGATGGTCAGGTTTTCGCCAAACATGCCGTAGTTCCATTCAAGGTTTGGATAGATTTTCTTCCAAAATGGGTAATGTTCTACACTGTACGCATAAACAGCCTTATCAATTCCACCGTGGAATTTACGGTCAACCACATTATCGTTTTTAACATCCGTTTCGCCTAAATAAATTGGACTAGAAACTGGAGATTTAAAAATTCCGGTAACCAAATTCTTCCCTTTATAATTTACGGTTCTAGCTTGGCCAGCATTTAATGAGACTACTTTCATATTGAAATAAAAGTAGGCAACTGCTTGTACAAAAATGAACTAAATGATTAGAATTGAGTTCTCCACAAAATAAATCTAATAACCTGAGTACAATTGGTGTTAATTTGTCTTTATCTACCACGAAATGAATGGTTTACGTCATTGCGAAAAATTTCCTTTCTAGAAATTTTGTGGCAATCTCCTCCTACAGCGAGCAGACTGCCGCGAAAACTCCGCTTCACTTCGTATTCTCGCAGTAACGAACACGGATATTAATCGAACTCAAGTTAATAGCACTGTTTGAAACCCCGTTTTCTTCAAGTCAGGTCGGTCTCGTCTTGATTCTAGCACTCACGGTTCAGTTTCTTACATTCTCTTTGGTGGTTCAGCACCTCAAATAAATCGAAATGTATTACCTGATTACGTGCTTGTTGCAATATAGGCTGACAATACATCGGTAGTGGTTATTAATCCTAAAAGTGTACCGTCATCTACTACGGGCACGCACCCCACCTTGTACTGGCGCATTATCCGAGCCACTTCTTTAAGGTCTGCCCCAGGTTCGACAATCCTAAGGTTTTTACTCATACTCTCTTCAACCGTGGTAGATTCAAGAATGAGGTTGTTAATCTCAAAATCTGCTTCGGCAATATGAGCGCCATAAGTTACTCTCATAAGGTCGGTATGTGTAATCATTCCTACCAACCCGTCATTTCCCATAACCGGTAAATGTCGAAACCCTTCAGTTTCAAATATTTCTCTCACATCACTTAGGCTTTGTTCTGGACTAACCGTTCTGGTATGTGCTGTCATTGCTTCTTCTACAAACATGATTTGGTGGTTTTAATTCATCACTAAATTGCGATCTGTTATTCTAATCAAGGGTGATGCTAATCAGTATTTGAGTTGAGACTACTCAGCAGATTCTGGCTTTTTAAGCTCAGTTTGATGTGACAGGCGATGGTTGGTTTGAGTGATTTTGCGCAGCAAAATTGTGAAACCTGCCCTGGGTTTATCGAAGGGAAAACAGTTTGAAACCGCCCGAAAAGTTCATTCTCGATACAAAATTTCCCTGAAATTTCACTCGAACTGACGCTTTTCGACCGGGCAAACGCATTAAGTTTTTACCATGAGATTATTACATCGAGGGTTCAATCTATTGGGGTCTCGATACGATTGTCGTGCCTCCAATCACTCGAACTGACCGGCTGGGTCACTCGTTATGAGTTGGTCATGTTTTGCTTTACACCTTATGCTGGGAACTTCTTAATGCGTTTGTCCTGCGCTTTCAACCTGCAAATCCTTAGGCCGAACGCAGGTTATTAAGTCACCCCTTAAAAGGTATTTAACATAATGATTATCAATAAGTTAATGCTGAATATATTTGTAGATTATTGCAAGGTTCTGTATCTTAGAGACATGAACCTTGCATATTTTTTCAATGAGACCTAAGCAAAAGATTACCGGTCAGAACAGCCTGTTCTTCAGTTTTGAAGACATACTGGATTAGAAGCACCCTCTTTTTATTCTTGCAGACAGAATCCATTGGCACCTGTTTGAAAACGCCTTTCTGCCCTTGTACAGCCAGGACAAGGGCCGCATTGCAAAGCCCATACGCCTAATGGTGGGCCTATTTATGCTCAAGCATATCCGCAATATTTCTGATGAAAGTGTGGTGGAGCAATGGAGAGAGAACATCTACTACCAGTACTTTTGTGGAGAAAACTCTTTTCTGACAGCCCCCACCCTGTGAAGCAAGCGAACTGGTCCATTTCAGGAATAGGATCGGTGAACAGGGCATTGAACTGATTCTGAAAGAAAGTATCCGTATCAATGGTGACGATGCCAATGATGACAATGTGAATATTAACACAACGGGGCACACCTTAGAACCCACCTTATGTCAAGTACAAAAGTTAACAGAAAAAGTACCCAAAAAGGCAAAAGTTGACAGAGGCTATCGCGGTAAAAAGCAGATAGGCGGAACCGAGATTCTGATTCCATCACCTCCCAAAAAAAAGTCTAAGTTATTACCAACGCAGAAAATTAAGTGAAGCACATAAGAAAAGAGCGGCCATAGAACCCATTAGCGGACATATTAAAGCAGACCACAGACTGAATCGCAACTTTTACAAGGGGATTGTGGGCGACAACATCAATATTATGCTTGCAGCAGCAGGTACACTTATGAGAATATAGATACCGAAAACGAGGTGCAATCTATAGGTATGGTTCGCATAGGGTTAGGCTACAACGTGGGTCACAAACGGGCAAAATAGTTGACATAAAAAAAGCCCAAAGTCATTTCTGATCTTGGGCTTTTTGTCACAGGAGCTGAACTCCAAACATCCCATCATAAAATAGGTTGGCACCAAATCAAATATTTTAGAATGGGGTATCGAAACAAGCTTGAGAATACCGCTAAAACCAGTAACAGAGCTCTTAATCTAGTACGATTATGGACAGAAACCGGCCGTTTCTATCCAACGGCAACTCAAGCCTTACACCAACCCCTGCCGAATGGCCTTGGCAACGGCCTCGGACATGGAATTGACCTGGAGCTTGCGGTAAATGTTCTTGATGTGCGTGCGGACGGTATCCAGACTTACCTCCAATTCTGCCGCTATCATCTTGTAGCTGTAACCGTCCACCAGCCATTTCAGCACTTCGGTCTCCTTCGGTGTAAGCTCAGAATTGGGTTTCACCGTTTTACGCTGCGCGAAAAAAGACAGCGCTTTCTTGGCAATGGCAGGCGTCATGGGTGCGCCACCGGACATGACATCCTCTATGGCCCTGATGAGCTCTGTTGGGGCCGCCCTTTTGAGCAAATACCCGTTGGCGCCATTGCACATGGCTTCAAAAACATGCTCATTCTGATCGAATACCGTGAGCATGATCACGTGCGTTCGGGGTCTTGTCTGTTTGATCGCTTTCAGCGCCTGAACACCGTTCACCTCCGGCATGTCCAGATCCATCAGAACCACATCCGCCCGGTGTTCCATGACCGATCTGCTGGCCATTGACCCGTTGGGAAATGTGGCACTGACCTCGAAGCCGGGCGTTCCATTTATGAGAAGGCGGAGACTTTCCCGCAGGTCGTCATTGTCTTCGAAGATGAGAACCGATATGTCTTTCATTCGCTGAAATTTAAAACCAATTTAGGCACATTCTGTTTGATGGTCAATCGCATGTTCATGTGAGCGGGATTTCCACTGAAACTGCAGTGCCTTTGTCCTTTTGTGATGAGATGGTGACGTTTCCACCAAGTTCTTCGGCCCGTTTTTTCATGTTGGCAAGCCCGTGACGATCGGATCTTTTGTCGGTATCGAAACCAACTCCATCATCCTTAATTGTCAACTTCAAATTTCCTTGATCGATCTGCATTACAACCTGTGCGGTGGTCGATTGGCTGTACTTCGCCAGGTTATTGATGGCCTCTTTGAAGATGAGAAACAGATTCCTTCGTTTCACCATGTCCAATTTCAGCTTCAAAATGCTTTCATCCGCGTCCATTTTCAATAGAATGTCCTTTGCTTCCAGAACAGGGATGGCAAATGCCCGCATCCTGGCAAGGAGTTGTTCCACTTCATCGTTATTCGGATCGATGGACCAGATGATGTCGTCCATGCTTTGCATCATGCTACGTGCGCTGGACCCGATACGCTGAAGTAATTTCTGAGCTTCGTCCTTATCTTTTTCAAGTTGCTGTTCGGCCACCGAACTGAAAATATTGATGCTGCTTAATGCGCTTCCAATATCATCGTGCAGATTGCGCGAAAGTTGATTACGGACTTCCAAAACGGCCAACTTCTTTCGCAATTGCCAGCGATAGATGAAGAATGAGCCAATTGCGACTAGTAGAATAACAAGTAGGATGAACCACATTTGGCGATAAAATGGTGTGGTAACAAATATCGGAATGCACGTTTCGGGCCCCCAAGCACCATCCACATTGGTTTGTTTTACGCACAGCCGGTAGTGGCCGCCACCCAGATTGGTATAGATGGCCACGGGCCGATGGTCGGTGTAATTCCAGCGTTGCTCCGCCTCATCCAATCGGTAAGCGAATCGGATCTTTTCCGGGTCGAAGAATTCCAATGCCGAGAACTCTACCCGCAAATAATTACGGTCGTAAGGAACGGTTACGGTTGCGCTGTCCTGTTTCCATTTATGTAGGTTGATGGTCTGATCATAGACCTGAATAGCGCGTAGAGATGGCTTTTGGCTATTACTCGTCATTTTCAATTGCTGTGGGTCAAATTCGATCAATCCTCGATCGGTAACCAGAACCATTTGACCATTTGGATGCAACTCCGCATCCAGTACGTTTTCAGAGATCATTCCGTCTGCTTCTGTAAACGTTCTGAACCGATTGTTTTCCTCATCGAACCAAGAGATGCCCGAAGAACTGTAGAGCCAAATACCACCTTTGGCATCTTTCAATACTCCACCTACCTCATCGGAGCAAAGGCCATCTTTTTTTGAGAACATCTGTAGTTCGCGCGTATCAAGATCCAAAACACCCAAACCCGTCTTATCCAACGTGAAGTAGAGTTTTCCATCCTTGTGCATAACGCTCCAGACCGAGGTTGTGCGATAAACCGTTGTGTCTCGCTTCCAACTGTCAACAATACTCATTCTGCTTGGGTCAATACAAAGCAGTCCGTTCCGTGCTGTGGCCAGCCAGATATTGCCTTGGCCATCTTCAGTGGCATCCCAGACCATGTCTGATCTTTCCTCTTTGCTGGCCGGCATCCGAACAAAATCAAATTTTCCTGTACGTGGATCCAGTCTTCCAAACCGACCCCAACCGTATGCAAAAACATCTCCGTTGCTGTGCAAGAAACCATCACGGATCTCGCGTTCATTAACATCTGTCATCGGGGCGTAATGGAATACATTCTCGTTATTTAAATCCATGGCATACATCCCATTATACCAGGCATGGAAAAGCAACGTGTCGTTCCTGACCAAGCGTGGCACCAAGTAATTCCTGTACGGGCCAGAGGTCTTTTTCAGATCGACCCATGCCCGTTTTAGACTTTTGTCTGTTGCCAATTGAAGCAGCCCTTTGCCATCGTTCTGCAACCAGATATTACCCTTTTCTGAAATAGCGATGGATCGAATTCCGTTGAGCGGTACTACCTGACCCGAATTATTTCTTGTTTCTGCATAGTTGCTGAAATATTGCCGATCTGCAGCCATCAGACTTACTCCACGTTCTGTTCCTATCCACATGTTGTGATTGCTGTCCTCAAAGAGAGCGCGAACAGGCCCCGGCAGAATGCTTCCCGTCCAATCTGAGTTCCCGAAATACTGTGTCCACTCTTTTGATCTGGGATCGTATGCCACCAGCCCCATCAGTCCAATGCCTTCTGTGCCAAGCCAAATGGTGCCATCCTTCTGAATATGCATGGTATGCACCTGATCGCTGAACGGATTGACCTTTTCAGTGTTGGGCGCAACCGGAACACTATCGAGTGCATTCGTCTCGAAATTGAATGAATAAAGAAATCGATGTGGGGAATTGTCGGGTTGAAAAAATGTGCTGAACCAGACTGTTCCATCTGCATAGCCAACTCCATAAACACCCCTTTCACGCTCAAGAAGTGGAAGTTCACGAGGATTATTCTTAGCCGTTTCCCATTGGCTTTTAACCAGATCGTAACAGACAAATCCGAGCGATGTGTTCAGCCAAAGCCACCTTTCGTTGTGCAAAAAGGCCGAGCGCAGACCTTCAACCACACCTTTGTATTCAGGTTGATCAGAGGCCATTAAAACCTGAACCTCATCGGCAGAGTCAATCTTAACAATACCGCGTTGGCAGATCAGCAATACGTTATTATCGGGTAGAAGAACAAGGTGCTCGGCATTGTTGGTCCATTCATCCTTGAACTTCCCATTTGCGTATGAGAAGTTTGTAAACGTGTTGTCCCGCGGGTCAAATCGGCTCAATCCACGACCATGGAGCGCAATCCATATTCTACCGCGATCATCTTCCTTGATGTCCCAGCTTATGTTGTTTCCGGCAATGGACGTGCTATCAGCTGGGTCCTGATAAAAGTTCTCGAACGAAATCCCATCGTAACGCACCAGTCCATCTTGCGTGCCTATCCAGATAAAGCCCTGCTCGTCTTCGCAGAACGAATGAATGATATTGCTCGGAAGCCCTTTCGAAACATCGAGATTGCGGAAATAGAACATGGGCTGGGCGAAGGATTGCACAGAAAATGCGGTCAGTAGAATGATGGTTATGAGTTTAGCCCTTGCCATGTTGTTTCAGTGAGACCACGCTCAAATTTTCAAAGTCACTTCGAGTGATCGCAATGAAATGGAGATCGTATCGAGAAGTGTTGATCCGATCCCCTGCACCGTTCTCGACACTCGCGTCTTGACTTTATGGTCAAGATGCGAACTCGAACTGACAGCCCTAATGTAACAAGTTAGGTTTACTTCCCGACACCTCGTAAACGGGCGTTCTCCAGTTCCAATTTCTCCATTCTGTCCTTCAGCTCCAGTATAATTTCCTGCTGTTCCTGCATGGCCTTTACCATTGGTGGAACAAACTCCGCGTAACGCAAGCCGTAGTGGCTGCCTTCGTGCTTTGGTTTGTCAACTCCGTGGAAGTCGAAACCAAGTTCCTGCGCTGCAGCCTCCACCTCTTGGGCTATAAAACCAATTTGCACTTCCTCGGCTTTCAAGCGCTCACTTTCTTCCAGACGCAGAGAATCGGGTGTGCCGATGATCTTGGCAATGGCGTCCATATCCAAGTTGTAGGTTACCGGACGAAGTTTCATGACAAAATCAAGACCTGCAACATTTTCCTGCACATTGGTCTTTACTCGTCCATCGCTTACGTTAGACCAGTTAACGTAACCACCAATGACCGCTACCGATGAATTGCCCAATCGGATGGTATTGGGATTGTTCGGTTCTGCATCGTAGCCCAATGCCGTAGAATTATTGTAATTATCTTGGATGGTGAAGGCGTTGGATCCGACAGCAGTATTGTTGAACCCATCATTGTCGTATAGAGCGTAGGCCCCAACCGCTGTTGTATTGGCGTTTAAATTGGTGGCAGCAGCGTTGTATCCAATTGCCGTGTTGTAGTCTGAGTAACTGGCCTGAAGTGCACCAGCACCAACGGCCACGTTAAAATCGCCAGTAGTATTATTGAACAGTGCAGATTTTCCTACTGCGGTGTTCTCGTTTCCATCTTGGTTGCTCCTTAACGCGAACAAACCAAGTGCTGTGTTCTGATAACCGCTTGTGTTGTCCCCGAGCGCCACGATGCCCATGGCCACATTGGAATAACCGGTGGTATTGTCCTGCATGGCGTGGCGACCGATGGCCGTGTTCTCAAATCCGGTGGTATTGGAGATGAGCGCCTCAAAACCAAGAGCAGTTTGGCTATATCCGGTGGTATTGGCCTTTAGCGCCTTGGAGCCTACCGCAGTATTCCTGCTCGCCTGTACACCTCCGCTGGCCCCGGTGCCATTGGCCTGTAAAGCCTCATCACCAACGGCAACAAGATTGCTTAGCGTGGAGTTGCTTTCCAAAGCCCAACTTCCGAGAGCAACGTTGCTGCTACCAGTTGTGTTGGAACGTAAAGACCAATGACCTAAGGCCGAATTATCGTTGCCTGTCGTATTGGCGTTCATGGCTCCCTGTCCGATGGCGGTGTTTTGGTCACCAGTACTGTTATTTTGAAGAGCATATGCTCCATTTGCGGTATTGCTGAAGCCCACGGTATTTGAAATCAACGAACTGAAACCAGTTGCCGTGTTGTCCGACCCTGTTGTGTTTGCGGCAAGGCTACGAGATCCTGTGGCGGTATTGAATCCACCGGTGATATTCTGGTTAAGAACTCCGTAGCCGTAGGCCGTATTTTCTTGTCCGGAAGTATTGTAGACAAGCGACCCAGTACCGACTGCCGTATTGTAACTTCCTGATAAGTTGTTCAACAGAGCCTGGTACCCGATAGCGATGTTCCATGTTCCGGAAGTGTTGAAATACAAGGCACTATTACCAATGGCAATACTGTTACTCAAGGTCTGGGCCGAATACATGGCGTAATCACCTATGGCTACGTTGTATGAACCGCTAAGATTACTGTACAATGCGCTATATCCGTTGGAGACGTTGCTGCTTCCAGAAGTATTCAATCTCATCGATTCGGCCCCGATAGCGACATTTCGAGAACCTCCCGAATTTTGTCTGAGGCTATTACTGCCCAGCGCTGAATTCAAACTTCCGGTCGTAGTCCAATATCCACTGGTCTGACCAATGAATGAATTCTGATTGTTGCTCAGATCATCACTGAAACCCGCTAAATCGCCCATGAATACCGACCCGCCTGTATTTTTCACATTCAGCCGTCCGTTATTCATGTTGAAGAACTCGGTTCCGCCCAGATCAAAGCGGATGATGTCCTCATCAAAACTTTCCTCCACCTGTATTTTGGTGTCGTTATCAGCATCCACGATTTCATCGGAAGCACCTCCACCACCTGAGACAGTTTGCCATGCGAGCGTCCCGCTGCCATTGGTCTGAAGGACTTGTCCAGAGGCTCCATCCGCAGTAGGGAATGAGAAAGCATTATTGATATTGAGCGTTCCGTTTATCCGAAGGAGGTCTGTGTCGAACTCGCCATAGATGAGTGCGCTTGTTGCGTTTGCGTTGGAATTCTCGATGTAGAGTTTATTGCTTCCCGTTTCATTCAGGCCAGAATTGTAGCCCAGGAATACATTCGCATTTCCTGTTGAGAGATACCCGGCATTCGTTCCAACGGCCGTATTGTAATCGCCACTTAGGTTGCTCCTCAATGCCGAAGAACCCAAAGCCGTATTCTCATCGCCTGTGGAGTTTAAAACCATTGCTGAAGAGCCCAGTGCCGTGTTGAAGGTTGAGGAAGTATTTGCCGACAGTGCGCTTGCGCCAACGGCTGTGTTATCCCAATTGGTTGTCCCGTTTTCCATGGCCCGATGACCCACCGATGTATTACGACTTCCGGTAAGATGCTTTTCCATAGATCTGTAGCCAACCGCAGTGCTGTGATAACCGGTTACATTGGCATTTCCGGAATTCCATCCCATGAAAACGTTCTGGTTGGCACTCAGGTCATCATTTTCACCTGCACCATCGCCCATAAATACGGACTCTCCGGTGTTCAACACTTCCAATCGCCCTCCTTCCATAGTAAAATACTCTACACCCTTGGTGTCAAATCGGATGATGTCCTCATCAAAACTTTCCTCCACCTGAATTTGAGTGTCATTATCGGCATCTACTAAGAATGTGGGCGGAGCATTGTTGAAGGTGGTCCATTCCGTTCCTGTTACGGTTGACATGAGCACATCGCCTGGAAAACCAGCGGAATTGTTCCTGTCATAAAAAGCCGCTGTAAGGCGCATGTTGCCTTTTACATGCAGTTTCTGAGCGGGTGCAATTTCACCTACACCGACATTGCCCGAAATATAGAATACGTCCGACCCGCTTTGTGTCCATAGACTACTTCCTGCAGCATTCTGCCAGGTCAAAGCACCTGCTCCGTCTGTTTGAAGCACCTGACCTGCGCTTCCGTCAGCTGTTGGAAAGGAAAATGCACTATTGATGTTGAGTGTACCATTGATGCGCAATAGATCAGTGGCAAAATCTCCATAGATCAAGGCATTGGCAGCATCAGCATTGGAGTTTGATATGTAGAGTTTATTGCTGCCAAGCTCGAAGTAACCTGCCTGATAACCAAGAAATACGTTTCCGCTACCCGTTGCATTCGAAAAACCGGCCACAACGCCAAGTGCTGTATTGTAATTTCCTGTAGTGGAAGAATTCAACGCCTCTTCTCCTATTGCTGTATTCTCGGCTCCGGTCGTCACATTGAGCATGGCGAACCCGCCCACTGCTGTGTTGTAGTTTCCAGTTGTGGCCAAGGTCAGGGCTGATGCACCAATGGCAGTGTTCAGATCTCCTGTTCCCAATTCGAATGCGCGACCTCCCACAGCAGTGTTGTATAGCCCGGTCGTGTTTCCGTTAAGGGAATTATATCCGATGCCTGTGTTCTGATAACCCGTTGTGGTCGAGGTTAAGGAGTTGGCACCAACCGCTGTATTGCTGCTAACGGCACCCGAACCCCGTCCAACGGTAAGACCGTTTACCAAGGCATCTCCGTTCACATCCAGTTTAGCGGATGGAGAAGAAGTGCCTACGCCCACGTTCGTCCCATCATTGTATAGAATGGAATTGGCAACCCAAGTTGAACCGTTGTTCCGAAGCGTTTGTCCCGAAGTTCCTGAAACCAATGGCCCGGTCGGACCTGTGGCTCCGTCTGAACCATCCACTCCATTTGTTCCGTTGGTTCCATCTGCACCTGCTGGGCCAGTTGGGCCCGTTGGGCCAGTAGCTCCGGCAGAAGCTGGTACCCAGTCGGTTCCCGTAACAGTAGAAGATAATACCTGACCAGCGGTTCCGGGGTCGTTGTTGCTATCGTAGTATGCACCAGAAACCCTGGCGTTTCCTACTACATGAAGTGGTTGGCTGGCAGCAAAAGTTCCTATACCAAGATTATTTTTTACATAAACATCTCCGTTGTTAAAATAACCCGCATAGTTATTTGTTCCGCCTGAGGCTGATCCATAGACACCGTAATTACTCACGGCATTTTCCGCATAACCAAGAACTCCATAAGCCTGTGTTCCTCCAGGGTTGGTTGCGCCTCCATAGGTCCCAACCCGAATACCCGCTGTACCTGTTGAATATCCATAAACGCCCCGCGTTGTTCCGGTATAAGTTCCTCCGGGATTAATAGCTTGTACTGCTGCCTGGCCTCCAACAACATTTACCCCATAGCCGTATCCGTCAGCCGGGTTTGATGTTGCGCGGATCGCTGTTAGATTTAGGTTCCCCGTGTAATTGACGGTTGCATCGATAACATACGCGGTTGAAGAAGGGTCTCCGGCAACTTCCAATTTGCTGCCAGGGGTAGAGCTTCCGATGCCTACGTTTCCAGCATTATAATAAATGGATGTTCCGCTTTGGGTCCAATAACTATCTCCGGTAGGACCTGTGGCACCTGTTGCTCCATTTGTTCCAGCCGCACCATCATTTCCAGCCAAACCTTGAGGACCCGTAGGGCCTGTTACTCCGTCACTTCCATTCGCTCCTGTTGGGCCTTGCGGGCCTGTTGCCCCTGTTGCTCCATCTGAACCATTTGTTCCGTTTGCTCCATCATTGCCAGGAATGCCTTGCGGACCAGTTGGTCCCGTACTTCCTCCCGAACCGCTTGTTTCGGCATAAAGCGCGTACGGAACAGAGAGTAGTTGGGCGGTACCCATCGTTGAATAGGCGGTTCCTCCGTTGGGGTCAAGATCAATTTTTATATAATGATTGTCATCGCCCCATGAAATGGTACTGATCGCCCCCAATTGTACATTTCCATCTCCGATGTGAATACTGAAACGCCCGAACTGATTAGTGGTCAGATTGTGCCTTTCCGTGTATTCGATGGTTCCGTTTGGATTATTGCTGATTAATGAAATCTGCAAACCAATGTTCTGATTGGCTAAAATATTTCCACCATTGTCTCTGGCCACTCCTTGGTAGTTGAACATTTGAGGTGCACCTACCTGAGCCGATGCAAAAATTGGAAGAAATAATAATCCAAAAACAAGATTCTTGTAAAGAAGAGTGAGAAATCGAAAACAGTTCATGTGAAGTAGATTTTCTAAGAACCGTAAACTTCCTCAGAGGTTTGTAATAAGACAATCACATATAGATGTGAGTCATAGTCACATGATGAATTAGACTATCGAAGATGCACCAACTAGATTTCCACTATAATGAATCCGCACTTATGTCCAACGAATCATTATCAAAAAATCAGCTGATTTTGTTTTACCTATGTTTTACCACGTAAAGAAAAAGGGCTTCCAGATTTCTCCGAAAGCCCTATTCTTACTGTGTTGCGGGAGCTGGACTCGAACCAACGACCTTCGGGTTATGAGCCCGACGAGCTACCAACTGCTCCATCCCGCGATATATCTTGAACTGCTGGAGTAACCCTAGCGCAGCCTATTTTTCTAAGGGGCGGCAAATATATAATTTGTTTCTTTGCAGACCAAATTTTTCACGCTCATTTTCTATGTCTCATAAAGCCGGTTTTGTAAGTATTATCGGTAAGCCGAATGTTGGAAAATCTACGTTGATGAATGCACTCATTGGTGAGCGACTTTCAATCACCAATCCAAAGGCTCAAACTACGCGGCATCGGATACTTGGAATTTGGAATGATGAGGACAATCAAATTGTGTTTTCTGACACTCCAGGAATTTTGGATCCTGCCTACAAATTGCAGGAAAACATGATGACCGTGGTTGATTCAGCCATTAAGGATGCGGATGTAATTCTTTATTTGGTTGAGCCTGAAGAACCATTCAACGAAGAGTTGATTGCCCAACTGCAAAAGGTAAAGCGCCCTATTATTCTTGTATTGAACAAGGTTGATTTGAGCGACCAAGAGAAGGTGGAACAACGCGTTGGAGATTGGGTTACGCTTCTTCCCGATGCCGAAATATTACCGACCTCTGCCCTGCATCACTTCAATACCAAAGCATTGTTAGAAATGATGACAGTGCATCTACCAGAGCATCCACCCTATTATGATAAGGATGAATTAACGGATAGACCAGTACGGTTCTTCGTTTCTGAGATGATTCGGGAAAAAATTCTAAAACATTACAAGAAGGAGATTCCTTACTCTGTAGAAGTGGTGGTTGAAGACTACACCGAGGAAGAAAAGCTGGACCGCATTCAAGCAACGATTTTCGTAGAACGCGAATCGCAGAAAATGATTGTAATTGGAAAAGGTGGAGCGGCCATTAAACGAATGGGAACGGATGCGAGGCGTGACATTGAAAAATTCATCAGAAAGAAAATCTATCTGGATTTGACGGTGAAAGTGAGAAAGGATTGGAGAAGTAACGACCGAGACTTGAGAGAATTCGGTTACTGATAAAAAGACATGAGCAATATTGTAGCAGTAGTTGGAAGGCCAAACGTTGGCAAATCAACCTTATTTAATAGGTTGATTGGTGAACGACAGGCCATTGTAGATGAGCAAAGTGGGGTAACTCGCGACCGTACTTACGGAAAATCGACCTGGAACGGAGTAGAATTCAATTTGATTGACTCTGGCGGTTACGTAACTGGATCGGAAGATGTATTTGAAGGAGAGATTAGAAAGCAGGTTGAGATTGCGATTTCTGAAGCATCGGTATTGCTCTTTGTGGTTGATGTTTCCTCTGGCATAATGGGCTCAGATGAAATTGTTGCCGAGGTTCTTAGGAAGTCTGATAAGCCAATTATGTTGGTGGTAAATAAGGTGGACAATGGAGAACGGATTGGCGAGGCGACCGAATTTTATGGTCTTGGCTTAGGCGATTACTATTGCATTTCGAGCATAAACGGTAGCGGAACTGGAGAACTCCTAGACGATTTGGTTAAGAAATTAGACCCCGTTCAAGAAGAAGAGAAATCGGAATTACCACGCTTTGCAATTGTGGGAAGGCCGAATGTTGGAAAATCGAGCCTAACAAATGCTCTGCTAGGTGAAAACCGAAACATTGTAACCGATGTGGCAGGAACTACCCGCGATACGGTTGATAGTTACTACAACGGCTACGGGTTTGAATTCACACTAGTTGACACGGCTGGCATTCGAAAGAAGAAGTCGGTGCATGAAGATGTTGAATTCTATTCCGTTCTTCGTTCAATCCGTGCTATTGAAGGCAGCGATGTTTGCATTCTGATGATTGATGCTACCGTTGGCTTTGAACATCAAGACATGAGTATTCTTGGCCTTGCTCAAAAAAACCACAAGGGAATTGTAATTCTTGTAAACAAATGGGACTTGATGGAGAAGGACACCATGAGCACCAAGGAATACACCGAATACATTTATAAAAAGATGGCTCCTTTCAATGATGTGCCAGTTTTGTTTGTAAGTGCTCTAACCAAGCAACGAATTCATAAAGCATTGGAAACCGCGGTAGATGTTCATAAAAGACGATTAACCAGAATCCCTACGAAGAAGCTGAATGATTTGATGTTACCTATCATCGAGCGAACCCCGCCTCCAACTGTTAAACATCACTACATTAAAATCAAGTATGTGACTCAGTTACCGACCTATTTCCCTTCGTTTGCATTTTTCTGTAACCACCCCAAATATGTTCGCGAAGATTATAGGCGATTTTTAGAAAACAAGCTCCGTGAAAACTTCGATTTTCACGGTGTGCCTCTTGAAATCTATATGAGGCAGAAATAAGGGAAAAAGAAAGGGGCAGATAAATTATCTGCCCCTTTCTTTTTACAATAATCAACTGTTCTACTAGTAAGCTGGTTGAGGAATTTCTGCAACGTAATCAAGTTCAAATGCTTCTACCAATTCTTTCACCTTATCTCGTTTTTCCCATCCAAACGTCTCAACCGTTTTGAAGAATTTACCATCTCTTTCGGTTACACCTTCTCCAGAATAGTAAACCTCAACTTCTTTGGTTTCGCTTTTACGACCAAAATGACCGTAAGCAGCGGTTTCAGAAAATATCGGATTGGTAAGGCCAAATCGTTTCACGATAGCGGCTGGTCTCATGTCAAATAACTCCGCCACCTTAGCCGAAATATCTCCATCACTTAGCTTCTTTCCGTCCTTCCAGATTTTGGCTGTCTTATACGTATTCACATAAAGACTAACGGGATCCGCAACTCCAATAGCATAAGCTACCTGAACCAACACCTCGTCACAAACTCCTGCTGCAACAAGGTTATTTGCTACGTGACGCGCAGCATAAGCAGCGCTACGATCAACCTTGGATGAGTCTTTCCCTGAGAATGCCCCACCACCGTGTGCTCCTCTACCACCGTATGTATCAACAATAATTTTTCTACCAGTAAGACCAACATCGCCATGTGGCCCACCAATTACGAATTTACCAGTTGGATTAACATGCAGAATAATTCTTTCCTGCCATCCTCGACCAAACAATCGTCTAGTGCGCGTAGGCAATTTCTTTAAAACCCTTTTCAAAATAATGTCTCTCACGTCTTTCTTAATAAGGTCAAGCATTGCTTGTTCCTCATCAAAATCGTCATGTTGGGTAGATACAACAATGGTATGAACAGATTCTGCTCGACCTCGGTTATTATACTGAACAGTAACCTGCGATTTGCTGTCTGGGCCTAGGTACTTCATAATCTTACCTTCCTTCCGAATAGCTGCCATTTCTCGCAAAATCATATGCGAAAGCTGAAGTGTAATAGGAATCTGACTTTCAGTTTCGTTGGTAGCGTAACCGAACATCATTCCTTGATCTCCGGCTCCTTGCTCTTTATACAAACCTTCCCCTTCTACAACCCCTTGACGAATGTCTCCAGACTGCTCATGTATTGCAGAAATGACTCCGCAGCTTTCAGAGTCGAACTTGTAAGAAGCCTTATTGTAACCGATTTTCTCTACCGTTTCCCGAACGATACCGTCAACTTTCACTTTTCCTTCCCCAAGGGAAGAAATTTCTCCTCCAACCACAACTAGCCCGGTGGTGCAGAAAGTTTCGCAAGCAACTTTTGAATAGGGGTCATGCTTGAGAAATTCATCAAGCATGGCATCTGAGATTTGATCAGACACCTTATCTGGATGCCCTTCTGAAACTGATTCTGATGTAAATAAATAAGCCATTTATAAAGAAATATGTTTTAACAATGTGTTTAATTTTATTTAAGTGGCGAAAGGTAAATGTTTTCCGTGTAAGTGATTCAATAATTCAACAACACTGAATAACTTTATGTCGTGTGTTTACGAAAAACCTCTTCCAAATTTTGATTTTCAACCTTAAGTGTAAGCACAAGACAGCCCTTTTCCCTCGCCCATTCTGATACGGTTTTTCTCAGGTCTTTATCTGAGTTCCCAATTACTCTATAGAGATTTTCACTCACCAACTCAACACGAGAAATCTCGGTAATGTTCGTCAGTTCGTCCGAAGAAACCTTACTATCAAATTCCACCAATACGCTTTGAACAAGCGCGTCTGTCTTGTCTCCTTTAACTAGGCCATCTTTTACCAATTTGCCCTTATCTATAATGATAACTCGGTCGCACACGGCTTCAACTTCTTGCATAATATGCGAAGAGAACATAACCGTTTTATCCTTTCCTAAGGTTCTTATCAGCTCCCTGATATCAACTAATTGATTAGGATCCAAACCAGAAGTTGGTTCATCCAAAATTAGAATTTCAGGATCATGTATCAATGCCTGCGCAATACCAACCCGTTGCTTATACCCTTTAGAGAGTTGTCCAATCTGCTTGTGCTGTTCTCGGCCTAATCCTGTTGTGAGAATCATTTCGTCAATCCGGGCTTTTCTATTGTCATTGATGCCGTAAAGCCCACAGACAAAATCGAGGTATTCTTTTACATACATGTCATAATAAAGCGGGTTGCTTTCTGGCAAGTAGCCAACCATTTTCCGCACTTTCATCGAATCTTCGATGATATCAAAACCACCTACAGTAACCTTGCCCAAAGTAGGCGGAATGAAACAGGAAATAATCTTCATCATTGTGGATTTTCCAGCTCCGTTCGGGCCTAAAAACCCAACCACTTCTCCTCTCTTCACTTCAAAAGACACATTATCCAATGCCTTTTGGCTGCCGTAAACTTTTGTAACGCCTTCTACTTTAATTGACATGCAAAACAATTTGTGGTGAAATTAACAAATGACCATCTTGTGAGGAGTATCTTTGACCTGAATGTCCGAACGAATTAAAGGCACTATTATTAGAAGTACGGGAAGTTGGAATTCCGTTTTGCTCAAAACTGGTGAGGTAATCGAGTGCAGACTGCGAGGAAATTATCGGATAAAAGGCTTGCGAACTACTAGTCCAACTTCCGTAGGAGATAAAGTTGAGGTGATTCTTGAATCTGCAGAACAGAACACTGGTATTATCGAATACATTCAAGAACGGAAGAATTACATCATTCGTAAGTCTGTAAACCTCAGCAAAGAAGCACACATTATTGCGTGCAACGTAGATCAGATGTTAGTGATAGCCACCGTTCATCAGCCAAGAACTTCTTATGGTTTTATAGACCGACTGCTCTGTACAGCCGAAGCGTATAATATTCCAGCAGCATTACTAATTAACAAGTCGGATTTAAACGATGAGGAAGCTGCGGGCAAGCTTCAAGCGGAATATAAAAACTGTTACGAATCAATCGGTTATCCCGTATTTGTGGCATCTGCATTGGACGGAACAGGTATGGACGAACTGCAGGATTGGATGCGGGATAAAGTGACGTTGGTTTCGGGTCATTCAGGAGTTGGAAAAAGCACGCTCATAAACGAATTAGTACCTGATTTGGATTTACGCGTGGGAGAAATCTCAGAGGTTCATGCAAAAGGAACGCACACCACCACCTTTGCAGAGATGTTCCCACTAGCAGATAATGACGGATTCATTATTGATACGCCCGGCATTAAGGAGTTTGGAATGATTGACATGAGAAAAGAAGAAATCTCCCATTTCTTTCCAGAAATATTTAAAGTTTCTGACAACTGCAAATTCAACAATTGCCAGCATCTAAACGAACCAAAATGTGCAGTTATAAGTGCTATTGACGAAGGCTTAATTCCTGAATCTCGCTATTCAAGTTATATTAGCATTATCGAGAGTATTAAACAACTTCAATGATTGAATTCCTCCAAAACATACGAAACACCGGTTGGGAGGTAATTATTGCTTTTATAGCCGCCAATTTAATTGCTCAGACCATCAAAATTATGACGGTGGCAATAAAGAAGAAAACTTTTAGGTGGACGATTCTCTTTGCTACAGGAGGAATGCCTTCGAGCCATAGCTCTACTGTTGTATCTATGGCTACAAGTGTGGGCTTGATAGACGGCTTCAATTCTACCACCTATGCAATTGCTGTTTGTTTTGCCACCGTAGTTATGTTTGATGCTGCTGGGTTGAGACGTAATGCTAGCAAACAAGCAATGGTTCTTAACCGAATGATAAAGGAACTTTTATCTCCAGACAGTAATGTGAGAACTGTGAAACTAAAGGAATTCTTGGGACACACGCCTATAGAAGTCTTAGTCGGTGCCTTGTTGGGGGTTGGTGTGAGTTTTCTTCTCCATTACGGAGAAGAAATTCCAACTTTGATTCAATCGGTATTGTGAAACACCACTAAACCATCAATCGGTTTTTGTATCACATTTCCAAACTGTATTCCTAGCTTTTGGCATTCAGCTTTTAGAATATCCTGAAAACAAAAAGCAACAGAGCCAACAAAATTGGTTGGTACCTCTCGATAATTATCAAAGCAACAAACATGTCTTTCTAGGAACGTTTTCATTCCAGAACTAACCAATTTATTTACATATTCAGTTTCTCGATGATTGGCAAGAATCTTAGTGAACGAAGCCAAAAAAACATTGGCATGCGGCTTCATGTAAACATTTTCTAGGATGGAATTCTTGTTAAACCCTTTAGAAACGAGCTCTTGTTTCAGCGCCTCCGGAATAGATTCCTTATACAGATAATCGGTAAGAAGTTGTTTACCAAACCAGGAGCCACTTCCCTCATCTCCAAGAATATAACCGAGCGATGGAAGTACCTCAGATATATTTTCCCCATCGTAGTAACATGAGTTTGAGCCCGTACCAAGGATGCACGCAATTCCTGGTTTCCCCTGACAAGCGGCAATAGCTGCACCAAGCACATCGTGCCCGATATTGATATTGGCATTTGCAAAAACCGTTCTCAAAGCATTTTCTATCGTAGCGTTTCGTTCTGGCGATGAACACCCAGCCCCATAAAAGTGCACTGCCGAAATTGCTGATGAGTTGACCATTAATTCGTTTTCGCTGCGTAATGCTCCAACTATAAAATCAACATCATGGTAGAAAGGATTGAACCCAATTGTTGACACTTCTGCAATCCTCACTCTACCGTTCAACAAAACCCAATCACACTTAGTACTACCGCTGTCCGCTATCAATATCATGGCTTTCCAACTAAAAACTAAGATTGCAAACAAACAGAACAATTCCGACAAATCAACTTCTCAAAAGATGTTTGTCAGTTTTTTTGGATATAGCAATCAGTCTATGCATATCCAATGTAATTACATTTGTATTCTTAATTGAAATTAATGTTTACAAAAGAAGAATTAGAAAGTTTCCGAACACGAAAAGATGTAGCTAGCAAAGCGAAGGAAAAAGGGCTAAAGATTTCTAAGCACATTGAAAACAGAGAATACGAGTTGGAATTAGCCAAGCTTCAAGCTCAAATGGTCAACCTCCAGAACTGGATTCATAATAAAAAACTAAGGGTTGCTATTTTACTAGAAGGGCGTGATGCGGCAGGAAAAGGTGGCACCATCAAACGATTTACCGAGCATCTTAATCCAAGAACCACCAGAGTTGTGGCCCTGAATAAACCTACTGAAGTAGAAAGTGGTCAATGGTATTTTAGACGGTATATAAGTCAACTACCTGAACCCGGTGAGATTGTGTTTTTTGATAGAAGCTGGTACAACAGAGCAGTTGTAGAACCGGTAATGGGCTTTTGTAATGAGAAGCAGTACAACCGATTTATGGTGCAGGTACCAGAGTTTGAGCACATGCTTTATGAAGATGGCGTTTTTGTTATCAAATTCTGGTTCTCCATTACCAAAGACGAGCAAAAAAAGCGGTTCAAATCTAGAATGAAGAACCCACTGAAGCAATGGAAATTCAGTCCTGTTGACAAGAAAGGACAGGAATTATGGAAGGAATACACGTACTACAAGGAACAGATGTTTGCTAAAACACATACACCTTTCAGTCCTTGGGTAATTGTGAAAACGAATAACAAACGAATTGCTCGCCTAGAAAGCATGCGGTATTTGCTTTCACACTTTGAATATGATGGAAAGTCAGATGCTGGAGCGATACTTCAGCCAGACCCTAATGTAATTGTAAGATACTACAGACATGTCAAACAACTTGATATCTAAACTAGACACGAATCCAATACAGGAATTGAATGACGAGCACGTCAGGCTTCTCAATTCGAAAATGGGTTTACGCCAACTTGTGCGTTCATCCAAGGTCAATTTACGTAAAGCGGTGAACTACGCCAGTTATGATGAAAAGCTCCGTGACCTCCAAGCAGAAATGATTAAACTGCAAACTTGGGTTGAAACAAACAACGAGAAAGTAGTTATCATTTATGAGGGGCGAGATGCCGCAGGAAAAGGTGGAGCTATCAGAAGAACGGCTGCTCACATCAATCCTAGAACATATAGAACCGTGGCACTTCCAAAACCAACCACAGAAGAAGCTGGTCAATGGTATTTTCAGCGTTACGTTAAGCGTTTACCTATGCAAGGAGAGATTGTTTTCTTTGACCGTAGTTGGTACAACCGCGCTGTTGTTGAGCCCGTAAACGGGTTTTGCACGAAGAAGCAGTATGACATTTTCATGGAGAATGTAAACGAGTTTGAAAAGATGCTGGTTCAAAGTGACACTTATCTAATCAAGTTATACTTCTCAATTACAAAAGAAGAACAGGCCAGACGGTTTGCAGACATCAAAAAGGATCCGCTTAAACGATGGAAGATGACCGCAGTAGACGAGAAAGCCCAAGGTCTTTGGAATGAGTACACCAAGTACAAACAGGTTATGTTTAAGCACACAGATACCGAACGTGCGCCTTGGACAATAATTGACGCAAACCACAAGATTAGTGCTCGAATTAATTCACTTCAGCACATCTTGAGTAGAATACCTTACAATGAGTAAAATTTCCATTCTTTGGTGGAAAACGCTAACTCGTACTGTTCTTTAACTTACCGTTACCGTTGCTCTGTTTTCAACTGACGCCTACCGCGCCACATGACATGGTTTTCTTCTCTCTTTCAGAAAAGATGGAATCTCGCTTAACGGAACGAGGTGAACATTGGTTTTTGAAACAACTACCCTTTTATACCAATTATACTTCAAAATACCCCATATAATTCGTTTCTTTTTCACCCCGATTTCTTTAAAAGCCGCCCCGATAGCTATCGGGGTGCCTGAATTTTTTAAATCATTGGAGCAAAAAATAATTCAAATTATTTATAGCACATTTTGAAGTCCAATTGGTATTAATGGATGCTTGCAAACCGTACCGCGTTAGGGTTCTAGAAAAAGATACATCGGAGCCCAACTGCCTCGCTTTTAGGCGTGACTGGAGCGCCCAATAAAAATTATTTCCGCTGATTATCAGTCACTTACAAATAATATGGTACTTGGTTTTGCATAGTACCATGTAAATCGCATACATTTGTCCCGGTACTATGTATTACATGGTATTATACTAATAATAGATACATGAATATCGAGAGAGTTAAATCGCAGATGAGAAAGGGAGTTCTCGAGTACTGCATTCTCTCCATCATCAGCAAAGAAGAGGTGTATGCGTCAGACATTTTGGCCACACTTAAACAAGCTAAGCTGATTGTGGTAGAAGGCACACTCTATCCCCTACTTACCCGGCTAAAGAATGACGGGTTACTTAATTACAGATGGGAAGAAAGCACAAGCGGACCACCCAGAAAATATTACGGGCTGACCGAAATGGGTCAAAAATTCCTAACCGAAATGGACACTACCTGGCAAGACCTGGTAAGTTCAGTAAACCACACCACCTCTAAAACCAAGCAAAAATGAACAAGACGATAACTAGCAATATTGCGGGCTACGTTTTTCATATAGATGAAAACGCTTTTGATAAGCTCGATGCGTATTTGAATACGATTAGAAGTTACTTCAAAGATTCGCAAGGCAAAGACGAAATTATAGCAGACATTGAGGCCCGATTGGCCGAAATGCTTCACGAGAAGATTGGCGACATGAAGCAAGTGGTAACACTTGACGATGTGAATCAGGTAATCCTAATAATGGGTCAGCCAGAAGCATTTATTGATGATGACCCAGAAAGGGCTGGTTGGACAGAACAGAAGAGCCAACCTCAAAATTCAGAATCAAAGCGACTATTTAGAGATCCAGATAATAATGTAATTGGCGGAGTTTGTGCCGGAGTTAGTAATTACCTAGGTCTTGGCGATGCTATATGGTTGCGATTGGCGTTAGTCGCCTCTTTCTTCTTCTTTGGAACTGGTTTCCTTTTATACCTGATTCTGTGGATTATTATCCCAGAAGCAAAAACAACCGCAGATAAACTACATATGCGGGGGGAGAACGTGACCGTTTCCAATATTGAAAGACGAGTAAATGAGGAGTTGGGAACGGTCAAAAACAAATGGAATGATCTTCATGGAAACTCTGGTACAGGACGGAAAATCGGGAACCTGCTTCACCGCATCATTACGCTTGTAGGTAATCTGGTTCTTCTTTTTATCAAATTCATCGGTAAGATTATCGGGTTTGCGTTTGTGATACTTGGAGTTATTGGACTCCTCTCGGTAATAGGTGTGCCGTTTGGATTACCAACAATTATCAGCCTAGGAAGTGATGGAGCAATGAGTGCACTTGACGTGCAAGACATCTTCCATAACCTAGTGGGCGGTACTGGAATGATTACCTGGATTACGGTTACGGGAATACTTGTTTGGGGACTGCCATTGGCAGCAATGGCCTTTTTCGGATTCAAATTACTATTCAACTTCCGTTCTCATAACAGAGGAATTGGCATCTCTTTTCTTGGCCTATGGATTGTTGGTGTATTCATGGCATTTGCCATCAGCATGATTGTTGCAACCGACTTTTCTAGCGAAGGAAGTAAGACTGAAACTGTTGAACTCCAATTAAATCCAGACCAAAATCAGGTTATTAACCTAGCCCTGAACCATGAATTAGGAGATGATGAGCCAACGTTTGAAACAGAGATTTTCAATTTGAATTTGCTTACTCCTGGTAATTCAAGCCAGTTGTATGGCAAGCCTGAACTTGATATAAACATGGCAAAAACGGGCGGTCCGCAACTGCTAATTAAGCGAACCGCACGTGCTAAAAAGAAGCAAGATGCAGTAGAGCGTGCAAGTAAAATTGATTACGGTTTTACTGCTAATGACACGGCCATTCTATTCAACGGATATTTTGAAATTCCTGAAGACGAGTTATGGAGAACACAGGAAGTTGATTTAGAGCTGCTTATTCCTGTTGGTTATACCATTTACCTATCTGATGAGATGATGCAAATCATCTACGACATCAAGAACACAACCAATACCTACGATGGTAAAATGGTTGGAAGACGATGGATAATGACACCTAACGGCCTTGACTGTGTTGATTGCGATGGCATCAAAAAGGCAAAAAGCACATCCAACGTTGATATTGATATAAACATTGATGACGTTGACATCCGTATAAGAACGAAAGATAAACAGCGTAAACTGGAAGAAAAACAGCAACGCTTAGAGCGTGAGATGGAAGAACAGCAACGCAAACTGAAAGAAATTAAAGAAGAATTAGAACGTGAGGGAGAAGATTCAGAAGAGACGGAAGAAGCATCAATTCATCCGCAAGAAATAATTCTAAAACGTGTAATAAATGCCACCTATCAACTTACCCCAACCATCGGCCGAACGGTGAGTTTTTCTTACCCAGAATAAATGTTTTGGTCGCAGCATGTCATATTTAGTACTGAACTCTATTTGTAATTCAAAAAGTGTCATAAAACTCTAAGCACAAAATCATCCTAAACTAAAATGCTTGACTAGGTCGCTACGAACCAATCGCAGCGGCCTTTTCCGTATATTCGCCAACTGTAAAAGGGAGGAAGAATATGGTGGAAGAACACGTGAAATCAAGTTCGAAAATGGTACTCAGCAAGGAAGAATTTAAGCAAGAAGTGCTTAATGATTTTAGGCTCGCAAACGAAAGTCGGCAGGCGAGTTTGATTGGACGAAAAGAGGTTCTTACTGGTAAAGCCAAATTCGGAATCTTCGGAGATGGAAAAGAAGTTGCACAGATTGCTATGGCCAAGGTTTTTAAGAATGGTGATTTCCGTTCAGGATATTACCGTGACCAGACCTTCATGATGGCATCTGGGCTACTTACGGTTCAAGAATTTTTCGCGCAGCTTTACGCACACCCAAGTTTAGAGGCTGACCCATCTTCGGCAGGTCGTTCTATGAATGGACACTTCTCTACACGCTCCATCAATGATGATGGTTCTTGGAGAAACCTAATGGAGCAAAAAAACAGTGCATCCGACCTCTCTCCTACTGCAGGACAGATTCCGCGATTGTTAGGATTAGCTCATGCTTCCAAATTATATCGAGAAAACAAGGCCCTTCATTCGCGAACTCAATTCACGAACAAGGGAAACGAAGTTGCATTTGGAACTATTGGCGATGCCAGCACATCCGAAGGCCATTTTTGGGAAACCATGAATGGTGCTGCTGTAACGCAAGTTCCTCTGGCTATTTCTGTTTGGGATGATGGTTACGGGATTTCGGTACCCAAAAAATTTCAGACAGTTAAGCAAAGCATCTCAAAAGCACTTAAAGGCTTCGAAAAAGAAGAAGGGACGACAGGAATTCGAATTTTCAAAACCAAAGGTTGGGATTACGCTCATTTGGTAAAAACGTACGAAGAAGCAATTGCTTATTGTCGCGCAGAGCACGTTCCTGTTCTTATTCATGTCGAAGAAGTAACTCAGCCACAAGGACATTCTACTTCAGGTTCGCATGAACGATACAAGAGCTCAGAACGACTTTCTTGGGAAGAAGACTTTGACTGTATTAAAAAGCTGCGCGAGTTTATCATTGAAAAAGGAATTGCCACGGCAGAAGAATGCGACAAAATAGAAGCCGAGTCGAAAAAATTGGTTCAAACGCAGAAAAATGCAGCTTGGAAAGCTTTCATTACAGAAATTGAATCTGAACGTGATGAACTCATTCCTATGCTCCAAACCGCAGGTTTAGATGACCTTGCTAAAGGATTGAAGACCGGGTTTGCTCCTAGTAGAAAGGAAGTTATTGGGACTGCTCGAAAAGCGTTACTCAAACTTGGCCGCAGAGAAGATGTAAACACAACAAAACTTGCAGAATGGCTCAAAACGCAGCAGGAATTGAATGCCGAACGGTACAACACGTATCTAACTAGCGACACACCCAATTCTGCGGTTAGAATTGAATCGGTTGCACCGCAATATGCAGATGATGCAAAACAAGTTGATGGCCGAGAGGTGTTACTCAACAACTTCGATAAAATTTTCGCAGACAAACCAGAGACCGTTGCATTTGGTGAAGATTTGGGAGGAATTGGTGGCGTAAACCAAGGATTTGAAGGCTTACAGAAAAAGCACGGCATACACCGAATTTTTGATGTCGGAATTCGCGAATCAAGTATTATGGGACAAGGAATTGGAATGGCTTTGCGAGGGCTTCGTCCTATTGCCGAAATCCAATACTTGGATTATCTGCTCTATGGTTTGCAACCGTTAAGCGATGACCTTGCTTCACTACAATACAGAACAAAAGGCGGTCAGAAATGCCCGTTGATTATCCGAACACGCGGTCACAGACTAGAAGGAATCTGGCATGCTGGTTCTCCCATGGGAATGATTATTAATGCATTACGTGGCGTTCATGTTTGTGTTCCTCGCAACATGACACAAGCTGCGGGATTTTACAATACCCTTTTAGCTTCCGATGATCCGGGATTGGTAATTGAGCCGTTGAACGGTTATCGAACCAAAGAGAAGTTACCTTCAAACTTGGGGGAGTTCAAAACACCGTTAGGCGTTACCGAAACGTTGACAGAAGGAACGAATCTTACCATAGTTACTTACGGTTCGTGCGTGAATCTTGCACTTAAAGCTGTTGAAGAATTGGCTGAGATTGGTATTTCAGTAGAGCTGATTGATGTACAAACCTTGCTTCCGTTTGATACTTCTCATTCCATCGTTGAATCACTCAAAAAGACGAACCGATTGCTAGTGATTGATGAAGACGTTCCTGGTGGAGCCTCAGCATACATTCTTCAGAAAATTTTGGAAGAACAGAAAGGCTATTTCCACCTTGACTCAGAACCTAATACACTCACATCTCAAGCACACAGAACTGCTTATGGAACGGATGGCGATTACTTCAGCAAGCCAAGCATTGAAGATATGGTTGAGGCGGCATATGCGATTATGAGCGAAGCCAATCCTCAGAAATATCCAAACATTTTCGGGTGATTTTACCTGAACCCAGTTCTTCAATTCTCACTGAAAATTTAACATTCAAGTTATTTCGTGATTTTTATCGAGCCAACAAATGAAAAAGACAGATTTCAGTCGAAAACCATGTACTCTTGCTTTCTGACTAACTCTTAATTCAAATGCTGTAATATCAGGTGAGAACTTAGATTTAAATTCCGATTCTGGGTATTGATTTAGGTTGATAGTCGTGTACGCTAAACCAGTCTTATCCTTCTTTCTGGCTGAACCGTAAACCTGCTGCCAAGTTTGGTTGTGGATGTTATCACTAAAATTCCAAAAATCCTTCATTTCGGTTTGACTCCAATCTGAAAAACATTGAAATGAGTGTTGAATGTATTTTATTGATACCAAAACGTGAGAATTATTACCGTTACTGAGCAAATTATCCAAAGAACTTGCGTCTTTGTTTATGTACTTGGTAATAAGAGTTTGTTGAGAAGCACTCTTAGGAATTAATCCCTTTTTCAGGTGATTATTTCCCATTGTTTTTTAGAGAAGAATAGTACTCCTTCATACTCTCTAGAGTTATTTCTGCATTAGACCTTTCATGCGCGTCAACACCTACCCTTGCTAAAACCCAAGGCTGCTCCTGATGTGTCAAATCTTCCAAATATCCTGCCGAGTGTTCTCCGTAAATAGACATAACTTCCTTCAAAAGATCAAGTGAGTCTTTCTCAATTTCAGTCTCATCAAAATCCATTGCCCCAATGTCAATTTGAGAATGCCGAGTGGTACTTGCAAACCGTGCAAACTGAGACGGAATTACTGGACCATGCGTCCAAGCTTCAATTCGTTCATCAAAAAGTGGCTGCTCAAAAATAGTGTAGTGCCAAGCTTGACAGTAATACAACAGCTTTTGAAGTTTTAACGGTGATATTGTGTCACCAGCTTCTAAATCAACCGTGCTTAATATCCAATCTGATATATGATTCGAGGTAAACATATTGCAAAGTTACACAATATAATTATTGTCTTTTACTACCTATGTTTGGGTCGTTTATTCCCAACTGATAAAATGGAAAAGCGCGTAACCGAATCGGCTTCCAACTACGATAATCTAGAAAAAATGTCTGTCAGCGAATTATTGTCCAACATTAACCGTGAAGACAAAACGGTTCCTTTTGCGATTGAGAAAGCTTTGAATCAAATTGAGAAACTGATTGACTCCGTTGTTTCCAAGATGCAAAATGGCGGTCGATTATTATATCTCGGAGCTGGAACCAGTGGAAGATTGGGAATTGTTGACGCATCGGAATGCCCACCTACTTATGGTGTTCCTCACGGCTTGGTAATCGGAATCATAGCGGGAGGAGACACCGCCATCCGAAAAGCAGTTGAATTTGCTGAAGACAGCGAGACTGAAGGCTGGAAAGACCTGCAAGCGCATAACATCTCAGATAAAGACGTTGTGGTCGGAATCAGCGCCTCAGGAACTGCACCTTACGTGATTGAAGCACTCAAGTCCTGCCGAAAAAATGGAATTACTACAGGTTGCGTTGCTTGTAATTTGAACTCACCAATGGCTGCAGCATCCGACTTCCCTATTGAAGTTATTGTTGGGCCAGAATTCGTTACCGGAAGCACAAGAATGAAATCAGGTACTGCTCAAAAACTGGTGTTGAATATGATTACCACTACCACCATGGTGAAGTTAGGTAAGGTAAAAGGCAACAAGATGGTTGATATGCAATTGAGCAACAACAAACTGGTTGACCGAGGCGTTCGGATGATTATGGATGAAACGGGAGTGGAAAGAAACGTTGCAGAGCAATTGCTAAATGAGCACGGTAGTGTGCGTAAAGCAGTCGGCAGTCATCAAACAAAATCGTAATAAATGCATGCCATTGAGCCATATTATCGTTGGCGCGATTATTACATCGCATCTGAAGACATGCGTTCTCCTTTCTACGGCCGTGAGTACAGCGAGTTTGAATTCACAGAACACATTTATGACCACGCGTTGCATCCGCAGTGGGACAGCATCGACTCTCCTACCCTATTTATTAAAGTGCTTTTTGCCGATTATGAGCAAGGCTTTACCATCATCGAGTTGATTGGTGAATGGAACGATTTGCTGCACAACGACATCATGACCTTGAAGCGTGATTTCATTGAAACCATGATGGATGAAGGAATCAATAAGTTCATCTTAATTGGAGAAAACGTGCTCAACTTCCACTATTCGGACGAAGAATATTATGCCGAGTGGTTTGATGAAATTGAGGATGGATGGGTTATTGGATTGAATTTCAGACCTCACGTAATTGAAGAAATGCAAACCGCCCAAATCGATTACTACATCAATTTGGGTGGTTCGTTTCAAGATACCAATTGGAGGAAATTCAATCCTATTGGCTTATTTGAGCATTTGAATCAGCTTGTTGCCAAGCGTCTTCAAGCGTAAGCAAGCCTATTGAACCACAACACGTTTGTGATACACTCGGTCTTCAATCACAACCTGAACCAAATACATTCCGTTATTCTCTACCTTGATAAAAGAACGGTTACCGTTTTCGGACTTCTCCATATAAACAACTTGCCCAATGGCATTCATTACCTCTACACTGTAAGATTCTTTCATGTCCATTTCAATTTGAAACTGACCATTACTTGGATTTGGATACACTACAAATGGAAGAATCTCATCTAGTTCGTTAATACCAACTCCAGAAGAAGGTGGTAGACTGAAATCCAGTACATCTGACTGACCAGAACAACCGTCATCATCAGTTACTACAACGGTGTAATTACCACTGATTAGAGGATTATAATCAGGGCCTGTTGCTCCTGGAATTGGGTCTCCGTTCAAGAACCATTGATACGTAGAATAACTGCCTGTAACAGAAACAACCGAATCTGACCCTGTAATTTCTGGGATGAAGGTATTTACCACAACAGTTACTGTATCAGAAGCAAAAGGACAACCATCCAATGTGCCTGTTACCGAATAATCTCCACTAACACTTGCGTTTGTTCCTTGAGTTATTGCGCTATTTGACCATAGGTATGTATCGTAGCCGCTACCAGCATCAAGCGAAACGCTTTCACCTTGACAAATTTCCAATGGGCCATTCGCAGTGATAACTGCGTCAGGAACATTTAGGATAGTTACCTCAACCGTATCTGTTGTTCCATTACATCCAGCTACATCAGTAACTACAGCGGAATAACTACCTGAAGCTGATACAGAAATTGTCTGTGTCTGCTCTCCATTAGGCTCCCACGAGTAATTATCGTATCCACTTCCTGCATCCAATGTTACTGTTCCACCATCACAAATGAGTTGATTTGAAGTTGGTGCAATTTGTGGCTCTGGATTCTGGGTTTCGGTAATCACAATGGTATCAGAAGCTGAACAAGCTCCATTAGTTGCTTCTGCCCAATGTGTCCCAACCCCAAGTTCCGCAGTTTGGGTAATATCTCCGCTCGACCAGTTATAAGAAGCTGCTCCAGCACCTGCGTCAAGAACAGAAGTCGCCTGCTCGCAAACTTCTTGGTCTGTTCCAAGATCAACAATTGGAAACAACACCTCAGTAACCGTCACTGTTGCAGTTCCGGAACATCCAGCATCTGTACCAGAAACAATATATGTGCCCTGAGTTACGGTAATGTTTGCTGTTGTGCTTGCGGCTTGATCATCCCATAAATAATCCTGAGCTCCACTTGCGGTAATCGTAGTGCTTTCTCCTTCACAGTATTCCAACTCTCCACTTATGCTTACAGTGGGCACTAGCAATTGTTCTTCAACACTAAATGCCAAGCTAGGCGTGGAAGTACAAGTTCCTATCGAGGCAATTACCGTATAATCGGTTTCTGCCACCAGGCCAGTTATGCCTCCGCCACTAACAACTGATGGCCCAGATGGTGTAAATGTGTACGTTGTAGCAGCGTTATAAAGACCAATTAGTGCCATCCCATCGGTAGTGCAAGAAGCCGGAATAGTCACAACTGTTGGTATCAAAGACCCTTGCGTTACGTAGGTAATTACAACTGCGCCAGAAGCACCGATTCCACCATTAGAATCACCACCACCACCACCGCCACCACCGTAAGTGACTCCTGGGGTACTTGTATTTTGTCCAGCTGTGCCTCCCGCACCTCCAAGAGGTCCAGCACCTGCTCCTCCAACTCCACCAATAAGCGATCCCGATGATTGAGCTGCACCGCCTCCAGTCCCCGAAGTGTTTATTGTTCCTCCTGAGGCAACTCCTCCAGTTGATGGTCCTCCTGGAGGGCCATCACTACTCCCTCTTCTTCCACCTTGTCCGCCCCCAGCACTAAGAACGATAGACGTGCCTAGAGCATCCGTTCCCGAGAACGTACTGGTACCTCCACCTCCACCATGTTCACCACTGCTGCATTCACCATCATTATCGCCACCACAACCACCAGAACCGGGGCTATACGAGAATGAGGAACCGGGAATAACATTGATAGTTATGCTAGTGTAGGCACCACCGCCTCCGCCACCTCCGCCCTCATTGTCTCCACAGGCAATGCCTCCATTAGAGCCATCACCGCCACCGCCTCCACCGCCACCGCCACCGTAAACATCTACGGTAATGGATGTGACATCGCAAGGCACCGTCCAAGTGGCCAAAGTAGCGGAAGCTCCACAGCCTGACGGGCCAGGAAATGTAACGTCTTGTGCGTAGAGTCCAGTTCCAAACAAGAACATCAGTAAAAACGCCAAAGTGTCTTTGACCAAATTCAATTCTTTAATCTTTTTCATAATTAATTAGGGTTGCGTTGTTGTGTCGAATTTATACAAAAATTGCTTCGATAAAATCTATCAACTAGACACTATCATCAACCATTTTAATCCTGTAACTATTCAGAGACATGATCAACTCCGCCATTAGGATGCCGGGACGGCAAAAAATAGTACACACGAGCGAAAAAAGCTCGCGCGAGCGTTTTTCGCTCGTGCGCTGACAAAATTCAGAGGAAGTTAAGTTCAAAGATGCTCTGAATAGTTACTTAATCCTTAATTGAAAACGTATGCCGTAGGGTAACTTAGTATCTTCGCAGCCATTACCAATAGCCACTATGCGCGAAAACGAAACAGAACAGAACATTGTCTTTGGAATTCATCCTGTAATTGAGGCAATTGAGTCAGGAAAGGAAATTGAGAAGGTTTTCTTAAAAAAGGGAACAACAAACCCAGCCATTGCTGACATCAAACGAACGATGAAAGGCAAACGGATTCCATTTCAGGAAGTGCCGCAAGAGAAGCTTTTCCGTTTAACCAGAAAGAACCATCAAGGCGTAATTGCGCTCCTCTCTCCTATTGAATATCAAAACTTCGATGAGGTTGTAAGAAGGGTGATTGAAGAAGGCAGAACGCCTCTTGTTCTCGTTCTAGATCGAGTTTCGGATGTAGGTAACTTTGGTGCTATCTGTAGATCTGCCGAATGTGCTGGTGTAGATACCATTCTCATTCCTGTAAAAGGAAGTGCTCAAATTAATTCGTACGCAGTTAAGAGTTCTGCAGGTGCCATTTTCAACATTCCTATTTGTAGAACAGGTCATATTCTTTCCGAAGTAAGACAACTGAAAGAAAGTGGATTACGCATTGTGGCGTGCTCAGAAAAAGGAGACAAAACCATTTTCGGAAGCAATCTTTCTGGGCCGATGGCTGTGCTAATGGGCTCTGAAGAGGATGGAATTGGTGAAGGCTTAATGGAAATAGCAGACGAACATTTGAACATTCCGATGGCCGGATTAACTGGCTCACTAAATGTTTCTGTAGCAACGGGAATTGTCCTCTTTGAAAGGCTCAGACAGGCATCGCATGTTGGGTAAGACCGAGAAGGTCATACTTGCAATTATCCTTTTTGTCGGGGCAGCTTTACGTATTTACAATTTCTGGGACTTCTCTCTTTCCAATGATGAATTAAGTGCCTTAGCGAGACTGAACTTCGATTCGTTCTCCGACCTCATTATGAACGGAGTGCGAATTGACGGTCATCCGCCAGCAGCACAGATCATTCTTTGGTACATGACCAATTGGTTTGGGAGTGGCGTTTTCGTGGTTCGATTGCCATTCGTAATCGCAGGAATTGCATCGGTTTATTTCATGTTCCGATTAGGTAAAGAATGGGTAAGCAGGTCTGCTGGTTTATTAGCTGCTGCGGTATTTGCCGCTTTACAATTCCCGATTCTCTATAGCCAAATTGCGCGGCCCTATGCACTTGGGATGCTATTCGCTCTAATGGCAGCCACATTTTGGATTAGAATCGTAAAGGGAAATCATAAAACATCAAATTACTTCTGGCTAGCTTTCAGTCTTGCATTATGTGCTTACTCCCACTACTTCGCTGCTTTAGTTGCGGTAATTCTTGCAATTACTGGAACGTTTCTAATAAAAGGAAGAAGTCTGAAGCTTTATCTCTTTGCTCTTATTGGTGCATTTCTGCTCTTCCTTCCATACATCCCGATTTTTCTTCATCAGTTGGGTTTAGGAGGTGTTGGGCAATGGCTAGGCCCGCCTGAAAACGATTGGATTTGGCAGCACATTTACTACGTTTTCAACGAATCCTTTGTCGTTTTGTCAAGTACGATTGTTATTGCACTAATGGGGTTCTTTGTGTTCAAACCAAAAATATCCTTCTTAACTAACATTTTACCGCTTTTTCTTTTCCTCGTACCTTTTTTAGTTGGGTTCTTTTATTCCAGAAATGTGAATCCTGTATTGCAGAATAGCACGCTACTCTTTTCGTTTCCATTTCTACTTGTCTTCATTTTTTCGGGTTGGGATGATGAAAAAGAAAAGCTAACCAAGATTGCCCTTGGCATTTTACTTACCATAACGCTTTTCAGTACGGTGGTTGAAAAACAATTCTATCAAACCAATCATTTTGGTGTATTCAAAGAATTAGGCCAGCATATAGTAGATTGGAATCATGAGGCAAAAAATGATGCCCTGCTTATTGGCGATTTCAACTTTCCTTTTTACATCGATTACTATACAGAAAAACTCGAACCAACAGAACTTGACCTATACCGAACAACCGATGAAACAGGCTTAGCCGAACTTAAATCTATTGTTGACACATTTTCCAACGAGTTTCTCATATACGCATGGTCAACGGTAAATCAAGCGCCAGAGGTGGAAGCAATTATTCAGGAGAAATTCCCTATTGAAGTAAAGCGTGAAACTTACTTTAATTCTGAAGCTGTGATGTTTAAAAAAGGGATTAGCGAAGAACCTACCATTGAATTTAACTTTGAAAAGTCTGATGTTTGGAACTTCAATCCAAACGGTATCCAAACAGATTCGTTAGGAAACCGAAGCATACTCATATCTGCTGAGAATCCTTATGGACCTACCTTCCAAATTGCTCTTTCCGAAATTTCAGAAAAAGGAATAACTGAATTGGTGGTACGTGTTGAGTGCGTTGAAACTGAATCTGAAAATCCGCTACAAATGGTTTTCGACCAAGGAAATGAAAATGGTGGTTACGCCTGGGAATCAGATGCGTTTAAACTTCAGCTAAAAAATGGCGGCCCTAACTGGAGTGTTTTCTATTACAAACTGAAAGAATCAGAATCTGAGTCGGACGTATTAAAAATCTATCCTTGGTTGCCTGAAGGTGAGTCGATTGTTATTTCCTCGATGGAAATATTCTTAAAGGACTAAACACGCAAACCAATAACCAGCACATCATCTAGTTGGACAAGTTCACCCATCCACTCATCAAATCTTGAAGTAAGCTGCTTGTGTTGTTTTCTAGGGCTTAACTCATGAATCTCAATCAGCATCTTTCGGAATTGATCGTACTTGAACTTCTTGCCAAGCGGTCCGCCAAACTGATCAGGATAACCATCAGAGAATATATAAATCATATCTCCTTCAATTAGATCGAATGTATGGTTGGTAAACAGCCTTAATTGATCATCGATTGAAAGGCCAATTGGAAATTTATCTGCTTTAGTTTCAATCAATTGCCCGTCACGAATAATATAAAGCGGGTTGTATGCACCTGCATATTGCACCGTCATATTCTTATAATCAATGGTAACCAAAGCCACGTCCATTCCGTCTTTGATACCTACATCATTAATATCGGCTTGTAGTGTAAGTGTGCTACTAACTCCACGGTTTAGACTATCTAAAACAAGTGCTGGTGTAGTGAGTTCTTCTTCACGAACGGCAGCATTCAAAGCGTTGTTTCCAATAATTGACATAAATGCACCTGGCACGCCATGGCCTGTACAGTCAACAGCAGCAACTAGTATTTTCTCGTCATATTCCTGAAGCCAGTAAAAATCTCCACTTACAATATCTCTTGGACGATGAAATACAAATGAACCAGGTAGAACTTTTCTAAAACGCTCTTCTGATGGAAGAATCGCATTTTGAATCAGTTTAGCATAATGAATGCTGCTCAGAAGATCTTCGTTCTTCTCATGCAGCTCCAACAAAGCCTGGCTCATTTTATGGTTGGCCTGATTGAGTTCGACAGAACTCAATTCAATGGCACGTTGAAGTAATTTGAGGTTTTCCTCGTAGTGACGATAAGCATCGCTTATAATACCTAAAAGGCCCTCCATCTCTTTCGGGATAGGGGCGCCTCTCAGGTACTTTCGTATCTGTCTATTAAGAAGTTTGTTTTCGTACACCTCTATCTATGCCTCGGCAAATGTGGTTATTGTCATTGTCTGGTTATGCAATTCGCATTTCGCAGATTCTACAACAGGGGATATTTCTCCGTAAGAATAAAAGCCAGTAAGCGTGGCTCCATCACCAAGCACTTCCTGAACAGCCTCCACTTCTTCATCAATTCTTTGTCCCAAGATTAGTTTTCTACCAACACAACTAATCAATAAACCCAATTTATCACCAGATGTCCCGCCTTTTTGAGTTGTGTGTTCAGCGGCCAAATTCGCACCTTCAATCAGCTTGTCAAAATTGGCTTTCATTAAGCGCACGTAGCAACCTTCTGGAATATCTCCTGCAAAGGTCATACTGTTTTTCTCCTCATCAACCGCTAAAACGGTTCTTACAATTGTGTCAGAATCTTCGTCAAACTTCAATCCTAATGGAAAAAGAAGTGCCGAACCTGGTAGCTCCGCTGCCTTATCGCCCAAATACATTTTATATAGGTCAAGAGCCGATTGTCCATCTAATTCGTACAACACATTTCCCTCCGAACGCGTTACTAATCTTTCAGCACCAAAGTTATCCCAACCTCCTACAGAACCATAGCCTACTTCAAGATTATCCCCGTAAAAGCCAACAGCAATAATTTGCTTTTCAGATGGCACAGCATTCAAGCCAACCAATGTTTTTTCAAAATTAGCAGCATCTCCAGCCAGCCCGCCAGTACACGGAACATCTTTATCCAGTGCAGAATTGATTCCTTTTACAATTTCACTCCCGTTTACATGAAGCCCATCTGTTAGTAAGAAAACATGACAGAGACCGTCAGCTTTCATTTTTTCAGCCATTTGAACCCCAGCATCAAAACTGTCTTTGGCCTCCTCAATGCTCATACTAACAGACTTAATCTTGGTCTTTTCGAAGCTAACTGCAGTTACTACCAGCGAATCATCATAAACCATATCTTCTATGATTTCGCCAGAAGTACTACCCATCACTATATCGGCATTGGGATAAAGCTTCTTTATTTCTTCATATTTAGACGCATCTTCGAGTAAAGTCCTCGACCCAAATACAAGCACCAAGTTTGCGGAGGCACCTAGCCCTTCGCTTTTTAACTCTTGCCATCCGCCTTCAGCGGTCCATTGTCGTTGTTCTGTTTTCATCAATTCAATTCCTAGTTGATAAGCTGGTACTTCGAACGCCCAAGAGGCGGCAAGGTTACGATTACGCACAAAATTACACAGACATTTCAAGATAGTACGTGATTCACGTAGTTTACTCTATGGAAAATCCGTACTTAAACAATGCAAAATGTAATGATCTTACAAAACACCATGTAGTGAAGCCCCCACCTTAGCCAATCTCTCTATTTGCTCTTCAACCTGCGTGTTTTTGATAAGAGGAGGAGCATGATGAGGTTTTATCCTGGAATCAAATACTACCGAACCTTTGCATCCCCAATGCTTGTTCTCAATAAATTCTTCTACTCCGTGAATATCATGCGAAGGATTGCTTCTTGTGAAGGTGACCCAAAGAAAATTATTAAGATTACGAGCCGTGAATTCACTATCATTCACAACCGAAATGAGCGGAAAACCTTTTAGTTTTTCCATTTGAGACTTCAATGAGTCGGTAAGTTTTTTAATGTCGGTTCCATCCACGTAATCAGAAGCCTTAATTGCCAAAACTCCGGCAAATACAGCCTTAGGAGAACTAAATCCTTCTGGCAAGAATATTTCAGCAATTTCAGAACTTAACTCCCTCTTCTTCCCTCCTACTGCGGCAATAATCAATTTGGAGCCACCATTCAAATCTGTTCCGCTATAATCAAGCGTATCAATCGTTGTTTTGGTTTGAAAATGAAAGTCACGAGTTGGATCTAATCGCTCCAATAAATACTTGAAAAATGCTTCTTCATCTTTCGCTTTCGGGGTTTCCTCATTCTGCTTCGCGATAATAAAAAGGAACTTGGCCAATGACATTTGGTTGAATCCTAGAATTGCGTTAGCGGTTGTCAGTAATTCCTGTGGTCGCTGAACTTCTAGATATGGCGTGTAACGCTCGCTTCCAACTGCAAGCAGCAACGGATGAACACCAGCAGCATCAACAGCATTGACTTCATGTAATCCAGGAATAGTTTGCGGAATGATTGAACCCGTAATTTCATGAATCAATGCTCCAAAACTGGTATCTTCCTGTGGCGGACGTCCAACCACAGTAAACGCCCAAATAGCGTTCTTTTTCGCAAGTACTTTTTTCACGCGCATTAGCGGAAAATCATGCTTGAGGCTATAATATCCAAGGTGGTCACCAAACGGCCCTTCAGGTTTGTTTTCCATCGGATGAATTTCCCCAAGGATTACAAAATCGGCATCTGATGAAACCGTAAAGCCATCCTGCCTGAAATACCTGAAATTTCTCCCGCCCAAAGCTCCCGCAAAACTTACTTCGGGCAATCCTTCTGGTAACGGCATTACGGCAGCAAACGAATGCGATGGCGGGCCTCCTACAAACACCGCAACTTTTAGTGGTTTCCCAGCCTGATTACTTTTGGTCTGATGCACACCAATGCCACGGTGCAACTGATAATGCAAGCCAATTTCTTTGTCCTGAACGTAATCGTTTCCGCTTAACTGAACCCGATACATTCCCAAGTTGGAATTCATGATTCCTGGTTTATCCAAATCTTCTGAGTAAACCTGTGGCAAGGTCACAAACGGGCCTCCATCATCTGGCCAACATTTTATCTGAGGTAAATCGGAAATTGAAATTTCTTCAAACTTACTTTTCTGTTTCAAAGGCAAGGCATTGAACCCTCCGCGCAAAGCAGAGAATGCCCATTCAGGATTTTTCATCAAAAGCGATGGGTCGCCTTTCAATTGCACCAGCCGCTTCACTCTTTCAAGCGAATCTCGAAATATGAATCGGCTGCGTTCCACAGTACCGAATAAGTTGGAAACAGCGCGATATTTAGAGCCTTTCAGGTTATCGAAAAGCAAGGCCGGACCGTTGTTTTCAAACACACGTAGATGTATAGAGGCCATCTCCAAATTTGGATCAACCTCTTCCTTTATCCGAATCAAATGACCATGCTTTTCGAGGTCATTCACACACTGCTCCATCGAACTGTATCCCATGCGCGCTAAAATAACCACAAGCATGTGGAGTTGTTTAAATTCGCCCAATGTCGTTTCGAATAAAACCAAGCTATGTGCTCACAGCAATTGCGGTGCTGGGAATTGCATTACATTGGAATATTTGGAATTTGGACATTATGGGAATCCACGCTTGGCGGCAAACCCAAACCATGACAGTGGTTGAGAATTTTGCGGCTGAAGACATGAATATTCTCAACCCGAGAATCAATTCGCGTGGTGATGGTGACGGAATCTTCCGAATGGAATTTCCGTTGATGCAATGGGTTTTTGCGTGGTTCTACAAATGGTTTGGGAATGAACTTATTATTGCTAGAATTCTCACATTCATCATTTCATTGTTCAGCGCTTTTGGCTTTTATCGATTGCTGCGCGAATACAAACAATCAGGAATTGTAAGTGCTATAGGAGCTTGGTGTTTTGCCTGGTCGCCCGTTATATTCTACTATTCGGTTAATCCACTGCCAGACAATCTTGCACTCTGTTTTGCAATATGGAGTTTTGTATTTCTAAAACGACATCAGACAGATTCAACGATTAAACCGTTGATTCTCTTTGCCGTTTTCCTCTCGCTTGCAACTGCAGTAAAGCTGCCCTTCATCCTATTTGGAGCTGGCTACCTTCCAATTTTCTTTCAAGGTACTAGAACAGAAAAAGTCAAAGTAGCACTGCAGAAAAACCTCCTACTCGGACTTATTCTTTTACCAGCCGCTGCGTGGTACATGTGGGTTATTCCTCAATGGTCCAATACGGCTCTACTTGGGGGCGTTGGTGCCGAACAATCGTTTGATTACCAATCTGCATTAGACACCATTTGGGGCACGTTTCACTCACTTTTACCAGAACTTTTTCTGAACTACGGCTCCATACTGTTCCTCTTGTTTGGAATCGGAGTATTCTTTCAGAAGAAAGAGACGTTCAAAGTAGAATTATCAACGCTCCTATTCCTTGCAGCTTATTACCTCTATGAGGTGAATATGATTGGCTTGGCGCACGATTACTACTTATTTCCATTTCTCCCGTTCTTATTTTTGGTTGTGGCAGCTGGAGCGAAAAAAATCCTCAATCATCGTTTGCGGTGGTTGCGATATGTTGGAGTTCTAGCTCTAAGCATACTTCCGGTGACAGCCTATTTACGTGCAGAAGGAAGGTGGGGGCCAGAAGAGAATGCTTCGCTGCTTGTAAAACACAAAAAAGAATTACGAAAGCTAGTTGAGAACGATGCCTTGGTAGTGGCCGGAAACGATCCGTCCACTTTTATTTTCCTCTACCATATTGGCAAAAAGGGCTGGACCTTTGAACAAAACTGGATTCTATCGGGCGACCTTCAAGAATATATAGACAAAGGCGCAAAATATCTTTACTCCAATACAGATTTTGTAGAGAATGAACCAAGTATTCAACCGCTGTTAGGCGAGCCAATATTTGATAAGGAGGGGATTAAAGTATATCCGCTGATACCGCTTAACGGTTCTTGATGTACTTCATTGTGTTGCCTAAAAACTGAGCCTCATCTCCAAGGATTTCTTCAATTCTTAGCAGTTGATTGTACTTGGCAATACGGTCTGAACGTGATGCCGAACCCGTTTTAATTTGACCTGTTCCTAAAGCCACGGCTAGGTCGGCAATGGTCACATCTTCGGTTTCTCCCGAACGGTGACTCATGACTGAAGTGTATCGGTTTTCTGTGGCCATTTTTACAGCATTGATGGTTTCGGTAAGAGTTCCTATCTGATTGACTTTCACTAGAATAGAATTAGCAACACCTTCGTCAATTCCACGACCTAAGCGCTCTACATTTGTTACAAAAAGATCATCTCCAACCAACTGAACTTTGTCTCCCAACGTGTTGGTCAACTCCTTCCATCCTGCCCAATCGTTCTCGTCCAAACCATCTTCAATAGAAACAATTGGATACTTAACTGACCAATCTTTCCAAAGGGAAACCATATCTGAACTACTCAGTTTTTCTCCTGATGATTTGTGCAGATGATACACACCTTCATCCTTTAGATAGAACTCAGAACTTGCTGCATCCGTAGCCAAAAAAACGTCTTCTCCTGGTCGATAACCAGCATTTTCGATTGCCTTTAGAATAACCTCAACCGCTTCATCATTTGACTTGAGATTTGGTGCAAAGCCTCCCTCATCGCCAACATTGGTAGAATAGCCACCTTTCTTCAATACATCTTTCAAATGATGGAATACCTCTACTCCCATTCTCAGGCTTTGGGAGAACGACTCTGCACCCGCAGGCATAATCATGAATTCCTGAAAATCGATGCTGTTATCGGCATGCGAACCTCCATTGATGATGTTCATCATTGGAATAGGAAGCAGATTGGAGTTCACTCCCCCAACGTATTTGAACAATGGCTGACCCGCTTCCGTTGCTCCTGCCTTAGCAACTGCCATTGAAACACCCAAAATGGAATTGGCTCCAAGGTTACTCTTGTTCGGAGTGCCATCCAGTTCTAGCATGGCTTTATCAATCAAATGCTGGTCAAAAACGTGCATACCAATGATGGCATCTGCAATTGGGCCATTTACATTTTCTACTGCTTTAAGCACGCCTTTTCCAAGAAACCTACTCTTATCTCCATCGCGCAGTTCAACCGCCTCATGCTCTCCTGTTGAGGCTCCTGAAGGAACGGCAGCACGCCCGGTTACTCCGTTCTCTGTAGCAATATCCACTTCAACCGTAGGGTTTCCGCGCGAATCAAGTATTTGTCTAGCAAAAATGTCGGTTATGTAGGTCATTGGACTGTAGATTTGGGATTGTGGATTTTAGATTGCTAAATGAAGAGTTTCTTGCTTTACGCGTGAACCGCTTTAATATTGCCCACAAATTCATCAAATAGATAGCGGCTATCGTTCGGCCCTGGAGATGATTCGGGGTGATACTGTACGCTAAAAGCTGGACGGTCTTTGTATCTCAGCCCTGCCACGGTATTATCGTTTAAGTGAACATGGCTAATCTCAACTGCATCGTTCGCTTCGCAATCTTCACGTTTCACGACAAAACCATGATTTTGTGACGTCACCTCACATTTACCAGTAATTAGGTTCTTAACTGGATGATTGATACCACGATGCCCGTTATGCATCTTGTATGTGGAAATTCCTTGACTAATGGCCATGACCTGATGCCCGAGACAAATTCCGAAAACCGGAATTCCTGAATCAATCATTTTGGTGACTGTCTCACTCACCTGCGGCATAGCAGCTG
>Ga0316208_1000200_pt1 | contig 83633 bp, 70 predicted proteins | sample 3monopyrite_MG_FD_204944 | JGI IMG/M metagenome (GOLD analysis project Ga0316208, IMG submission 204944) | Microbial mat bacterial communities from mineral coupon in-situ incubated in ocean water Damariscotta River, Maine, United States -... | ecosystem: Environmental > Aquatic > Marine >... | reverse complement strand
TTATTCGCATTGGGTTTCCATATTTATTGATGCTGGTCTGGTAACTAACATCATGATATGAAACTCAATGCGACGCAAATCTACTCAGTTGAGTAATATTTAACCCACAGTTTTTCCTGAAGACCCATCCGGTATTTGATCAGTGTTCGGCAATTTTTGTGCCCAGCCACATTTGTGCCTAGCCGCATTTATATATTACACCCAAATTTTGCGTACATATTTAATTTTGTTCGGGTATCTATTATGCTTGTGTTTTGCAACATATTGATTTATATGTGTTAATTTCCAATAACTAAATAATTTACGCTTAGTATAAAAACTAATATGTTCGGGTCTAATCTAACGATTGGGTACTTATTTATTTGGCGTACCTGGGTACTTATCTATAAGTTATTGATTTTATTGAAATCATAACTTAAATCGATTGTAGCATATCTTTTCTGCCGCAAAGACCCCAGAATTGCGATTCAGGCGTTATTTTTTGAATACCCCATAGCCAATATAAAATGACTCTTCGCAGTGCTCACAAGTAAGCTGAGAGCCTTCTTTTACTTTGTCTTTCCATATTCGAATTTTACTATCACAATCAATTGTAGGGCAGTCTATTTCTTCGTATAACGCTTCCCACATACCTGGCTTGCTAGAGTGAGTACCAGTAATCTTGTACTCTGCGCCACACTTAAAGCACTTTGCTACAGCATCATCACCTGAAAGAGCTAGGCGTCGTCTGACTTTAGCATCACAACGCATACAGGGTATTTCAGAAAATGACCCAATGGTTATATTAAACACAGGAGATGAAAGAGCTGCTTCCAATGCCTCTATAATTTTTTCACATCTAGCTCTCAGCTTACTGGAATCGTGGGCTTTATTCTCATCGAACTGCTTTAATGTTGGCATATGAAGAAAAGATCCAAGTGCGTCATAATGGTCTTTAATGGATTTAAAGTTAAAAACATTTTCAGTACCAAGGTACGTGGTTTCCTCAGCAGGTACGCCAGGCGTTTTCTCAAGCCCAATTCCTATGCCGGAATTCTTATCTGTGTCAGGATCAATATCGAGCAAAAGCTGCATTAATTTTCTAGGCTGCCAAGTTTTATATTCATCAGGAGGGATTTCATCTTTGTAGGCTTGTGCTCGATCATACGTTATAGCTTCTATTGCCATTCGTAGTTCGAGCGCAACATATTTCAGGCGACTAGCATCTTGACTTGCTAATTCGTTGTTAGCTTTTGTTAATGAAGATCTTGCCTTTTCTCGGAAATTTATTTTTAAAAGAGAGCTGCTCATTAATGTTAACTATCGACAGGTGTAACAACTATTTCTAGGTTTGGAAATGATGCTGTAAGAATATTTACAGCATCTAAAGTTTGCCGCCCCCATTGATTTGTAAGCAAGTATGTTTTGTCATCAACATGAAATAACTCATCTTCTTTGCTGAAATATCTATTATATTTTTTAACTTTTCCTCCGGCATCTTCCTTCATTAATCTCTCAATAACTGATTCTTCATCAAGGATTTCATCAAACTTGTAAAAAAGAGTTTTAGTTCTCCATGGTATTAATTCTGCAATCTTATCTGGATGAATGCCAGACTCGATAATAGGCTTTATTACATTAAACATTACTCCACGTTTAGGTTGATTTGTAACTATTGCTTCATTTACAGTGACATCATAGCGAGTGAAGTCTCTGCTGCTCTGGCGTGATTGCCTCTCCTTTTGTTGCTTCTCCCTTATTTGAACCTGATAGGCTTCTGCTTCTGGTAAAGGTATAACCGTCTGAACATCAAGCAGTGTTCGTTCACCATCTTTATAGGGCTTGAGTCTTACACAGCGAATATCGAGGCTTCGCTCATTTAACCACATCACAGCCGTTGTTAATTCTTTAGAAAATTCAGCAGAAGCTAAAACAATTCTCACATCCTGACCAAACTGATCTTCATCAGCTTGTTCCCACTCTAGAAACTCAAGTATTTTTTCACGAGGATTCTCGTCTAAATCATTTTCTTTTAGGTACTTTTCAAAGATTTCTACAACACGATCAAAAGTAAGAGTCGAAACCATAGCAGCGTAGCGAATAGCCTGTAACTCCATGTGTCCACCATCATCAGTACGCTTTAATTCAATGACAACAATATTGGCCGATTTATCTATGCCTAGCAGATCAATACGACGACGACTTTCTTCCCACTCACCAAATTCTTCACCTACAATTAGAGTATCTGGCGAAATAATTTCTACCTGCAACTTAAGCAATCGCTGAAGATCTGATCTTTCCCGAAGCCCTTGCTCTGCAAAAGATGTTTCTTTAATTGCTATTATTTCATTATCATCAATTTGGTAAATTGCCATGTCTAATCCCTATACAGTTAAATGTAAAACCTAAACGGCAGAGGAGGATGTTCTTTATCTGGAGTAGCCGTTAATATATTTCCAACGATGTCAGCAAACCTAAGTGTCACTGGCCTGCTATCTCCAAATAAACACGCGTTATAATTCAATTTTGTTAAACCTAAAACATCTTTCAATATTGTATGTATATCACCTTCACCTCTTTGAATATCCACTTCCAAAGGGTTTGGCACTTCCCAGCCAGGGTATGTTGCAAGCCGTGGAATATAACCACTAGTCCAGAGATACGCTTTTCTATCTCCTATAATCCAGGCAGTACCACGAACAAGTGGTTTTCTTCCAGATCTATATACCTTCAATCTATTTGATTTCTGAATTTTTACGCCAGTAAGCTGAGTGCCATCGGGTGTTGCTTTTGTGAATCCAGACCATTCTTCATTATTAAAATTAGTGCGACCATGAATGAAAACCTCTTTTGGTGCTTTCTCATGCTTCAAAATATATGCATCTAAAACAGTTTTCATTAAGCTTTCAGCAGCTGATTCAGATAAATGAAATTCACGATTGTCAGATGATGCCCATGGCCCCATAGCTCCTCTAAACACCACTCCATCACCAGAATTTAGAAACATTTGAGCTCCACAACATACATTCTCATGTGTTGCCTGAGTTTCATCGCGTTTATAAACAAGACCAATATAGCAAACACCTTCTCTGACATTCGCCAGCCTCCATGGACTGCCCTGAGATTTGAAGTAAGCTGTTGTACATAAATTCCATGCAGTAGTAGCCCAATCCTGCATTTGTCTTGATTTTATCTGTCCGTTTTCTAAATATTCTCCTCCAGCCAATGTTGACTCTCTAACTATCTGAAGCACGGCCTTACCTAACAAACGAGCTTTAAGCTGCGCATGAAAATCGAGATCAAACTGATATATTTTTGCTTCATCAGTAAAGTCATCAAACAGATCTCCATATTTTAGAAACTTATTTGCAGCCTTTTTTCCTAACGTACTGCCAGACGATTCACGAATAGAAGTAGGAACGCTAGATTTAGGCCTACCATATATAAATACTTCATCAGGTATCACAATAAACCAAACATCTGGTTGACGATCTTCTTCACGTACATGTTTAGTAATTAACTTCTCAATAATTCCAGCAGTTTTATAGATAGCATGATGTCTATCCTCCAGCCTAACAGTATGGCTAATCACTTTTTCATCGATTGTATATTTAGCAACTGGTTCATTAGGCCAACTAGCATTAAATACTGCTGAAAAACCAGGCCAGTATTGAAAGTGAGCCTTATCAGGATTTGCAGAGGGAATAACACCATTTATTCTCCTCAACCATTTGCTAAATAAGTCGATTCCCTTAGTTGTTCCAATTAGCCCATATCGAATAGTAGTTGGCTGAGATGACTCAGATGGAGGCCCAAAAAGCAATAACCCATCTTTCGCAAACTCGGATTTTTGTGAATAACCAAACTCTAGAGAAGGCTCTTCTATTTTTATAAGCTGATCGTTAATCTTCATCGTCATCCCCGAACTCAACACCCACATCATCATCTTCAACAACGATGACATCATCGTCTTGCTCATCTTCTATCTGGATAGCCAGATCACTTTCAATAGAATATGGAACATTGAGTTGAAACGGAGCATCTACCTTTATTGATTCTTCACCACCAGTACCAATACTAATCTGATTTCCATCATCCATAAGCCTGGTAAAAAACGATAATAAAATACGTCTCCAACGATCATTCCAAAATGACTTACAAAACGATTTACGCAGCTTAAATGCTTTTGCCCCATCAGCTATTGGCGTTTCACCATCATCTGTAAAAGCGACATGTAATTTTACTGAATAGTGTGGCATAGGATACATAGAAACTCTTGAAGATAAAGATGCATGCCACAAGGCAGAATATTTCGGACTATTTCCAACTAATGTGATAGGCCTGGTCGTACGACCTAAGGGATCTACATATCGTTGCTTGACAGGGCTTTTATCTTTAGATGGAAAGAAAAAGGCGCTTTCATTTGACAGCTGATATCGTGCCAACCCTTCTTGTATTAATTTCATTTCCCATGCTGTATTTAACAGACCACTAAACGTACGCCTTCTGTCTGTTCGTTGAATAGAAAATTCAGTTAGCGAAGTGATATGCAGCCAATCATTCACACTAGTTTTTGTTGATCTTATGTCTGAGACAGGTAGCCCAAGTGCATACGAGATTGTATCTGGAACTGCAAATGTGATAACAGTATTTTTGAAGGAGTATGCAGGTATCTCAACTCCCGACAACTTATCTACTGTTACTTTGGCTGATTTTGGAAAGTGATATATATACAGGTCAGTTGGTAAATTTATTGGCAGCCAACTAGTAATAGCCGGCTCATCTATACCAACTACAGAATCCGACTTATCTCCTACAACTGATGAAAAAAGTTGAACAGATGACGAACATGATTCATTCCTACTAATACCTTCATCATCAAACTGTTTTACTAACATTTGGAGTCCATTCCACCAATTTTTATTGAAGGAGATGGCTAAACGGTTATTTAATGCAGGTGGCAATCTAGTATAAGGAAGATCATCGACTTTAAGCTGAATGATAAAATCTTTAAGTAATAATTCCTTTTCAATTCCTTTTGCAATATTTATTTCATTTTCTACACCTTCCGCCTCACGAGAGGCGTGCGTCGTAACCACAAGAACCTTGACAGCATCTTCCCGTATTTTATTTTCGATTTCTTGCCAATGTTTACTGCCACCTTTAAGATCACTCAAATCGGCCCAAACATCATACCCCATAGAGGACAAGCGACTTCCAAGCCAGGCGGTAAAGTCATTATCTGCCGGATTAGCATGACTAATAAATATTAAATTTCTTTTATTATCAATTTGGTTTATAGCCATGCTTTTCCTGCAATCAATCCTAAACGTTAATTTTGGTAACACTCACATAATACATATGATTATTTTTGCTTCATATCGAACTAGAACCGTAACATCTTACTTTGGCGGCAAGCGCTTTCGACCTCTTGTAAGTCTAAAGCCACCAGGTAACGGTTTAAATTTATCTCCCTTACGCGGCCATCTTTTTGCGCGACTTTGAAATGCACGCAAGGCATCAATGTCTAATGTCGCTGCAACCACGAAATCATTATCACCACCACGCACACGTGCAATATCTCGCATAAATGATTCTTTAGCGGGAGATCTAACACGACTATCACCGTACTTACGGTTATTAACTAATATGGTATATGAATGAATATCAAGTGCAGCTGACTCAACTAAAGAAGCAAAAGTATCAAGATCTTGATTCCAACTAAGCACCATAAGTGCATCAATTTCACCCTGAAACTTAACTCTTTCTTTACTATTTTGTAGCTCAGAGCAGATCATTACACCAAGATATGCACCATTATGTATATATATTGGTTTTGAGCGCATTCCTTTTATTTTCGAAATAGCCCATTTTTTACCGAACGTAGAGGTTAGTTCTTTCTCTTCGCTTGCAGCAGGTTCTAATTTAGGTTGCCATATTCTTACAGTAGCAGGAAACCCTAAACGATTATCGGAAAGAACAAGACATGCTTCACTGATGATCTCATTCTTAGGATGATGCCGATATTCTGCACCTGCAATCATGCTAATACCGACTGAAGATAATCTAGCAGAAACGCTATTTATCCATGACAACGGAAGTGATAACTCAGGGAATAAAACATAATCCGGCTTTGGCTTTAACTGAATGGCTTGATTAACTAATTCTGTAATACGGCGATAGCGATTTCGTGAAAGGTTTGGTTTATTACATGCCGTGGCAGCCCAGTCACTATCATCCGTTTTTAAATTGGTTAAGGCCACAACAATTTTCTGTTTCTTGTCAGTGCCTAGGCGAAGATATTTTTCTACTTTGTTAGCTTTATTACTGTCATTATCTTCATCTTGCTTCATTGCAAGTAATGTCGGCTTAACCCATACACCACGTAAAGCCTGTGTGTACTTTGCCCAAATTACTGATGGTTTGTCTTCGCAGACTTTTCCATTAGCTTGCCTTAGGCCAACACATTCTGGAGCAAGCTCAGATATCTCGGATGGTGTTAATGGCCGAGTTGGGAAAATATAAGGAAGATAGCTTTCTCCTTTACGATTTCCTATTTCGATTGCGCGTAATCTTGTAGTGCGTGTAACTTTTAAGAATTCTTTTAGTACTTCCGTATTCACCAATTCTGATGACTCTAATAGCCTAAGAATTTTGCTTTCTTTCTTACCTTCGCGTCTACTGACCAGGCTACTTGCTGAATAACTTGTAAGAATACGCTTATAAGGTTCCTTGGATAAATCTGCTAAAGCGACTAATGGCGCTTTAGAATAAAAGTCTTCTGCTCCAAACTTAAAGTCGAGTATGTCTTCAAAATCCGTTAGCTCGCCTAGAATACCATTCAAGAACAACTCAGAAAGTCTCTTTTCCTTTCTTGAACGTTTGCCTGATAAGAGCTTATTAGGATCATAATATCTGGCGGCAGCATCGATAAATAGCCAGGTTAGTGTCCCTTTGACATAACGCCATAGATCTTTACCTGCTTTTGTCTGTACACCATTAATTGCGACACCCTTGTTATTGGGTACAGCTGCTTTCAATTGATCCAGCGAATCAAACGCACTGATCACGATTTGTTCGGCCTGTTTCCATTCATTCATGCTGATAGCAAAACCTAACAAACGAGGGAGATAGCTGAAGTGAGCAAAGAGTGCTTCAGGTCGTAAAATATGGTTGTGAGCAAAGTGGTAGAATTCTTCACGTTGTTCAGCCCATTCATGTGGTGGCAAATCACGAGCCAATGTTTCTACATGTCGTAATTGTAGGGACCAACTAAGTCGTCGAATGGTGAGCCCATCTGCTCTTCGTAAAGTATCTGCATTCTCGCCAACACTACCAGCAGCAGATAAAACACGAGCCGCAGTAGAATCTTCGAGCTGATCTGGTGATGGCATAAGTCGATGTTCACTAGATAGCTCGTAGATTTCCTTCTCAATACTATCTAAAAGGTCTAATCCAGCCTGTCCTTGTAAAATAAATAGCTTTTGCTTATCCGACTGTAACTTTATTAGGGTTTCACCCTGTACATTTTCTCCTTGTTGAATTTGCCAAAGTGATTGATACTTTTCTTTATTTTTGTGCTCTTCCTTAAATATAACATCAGCACCAAGTCGCTCCTGTAAAAAAAGCATAAACTCATCACTGCTACCTATTCGCCCAGTATCATGCAGCACAAGAAACATATCATCCACATAACGACCGTAGTGAACTGGCGCAATTTTCTGCTTAATCAAACAGTCCCAACGATGAAGTAATACATTGGATATAATACGGCTGGCTGTTAAACCAATCACTAATCCACCAGAAATATTCTTTTTGACTGAAATTGATTTTTTAGTAAACTCCTGTGCCTTTTCTGACCATTTAGTAAGAAACTTTGCTAACTCAAGTGTAAACTGGGTTTCTTTCTTAGTCAGTGTCAGCCCAAGCTCACCTTGTAGCTCTGATGATGAAATGGCCATTGGATCAACAAGATGGTAGTAACTCTTTAAGTCTAATGACACAGCAATAACATCACGATCCTTTTCAAGCTCTCCACGAATAGCTTTCAGCCCGTCATTACGCCATCTTTGATAAGGTTGAAAATATGGAGTAAATGACCCAATTGAGCTGATATGAAATGGTTTGTCTGCATCTTTATCTAAGGAGTCCTCGTTGCGTATACGTTTTAATCTCGCACCGTAGCAGCTGTCATTTAAACTCTGATCAAATTTATGTCCAATTGTGTTAATCCAAAGTGCTGAAATAATATGGCTTTCAATTGGAAAGTCACCAATAACACGGAACTCTGGTTCTAGTTCATTGTTTGTTGTTAGGCTTTTAAACGCACGTTCAGGACTAGAAAAGTGGACGTGCCCATTAACAGAATCAGTCTTTGACTTAAGTGAAAGTTTCTTTGGTAAGAGACGGAATTCACCTAGCCATTCATTATTATCAGCAAATCCTTTATTGGCTTGCAGGCTATCAAGAAGTATTTTTAGGTTAGCTAATAGATCTTGCTCATAGTCAGCAAATTTAATAGCCGTAGGAAATGTATTTTCGAAGAAACAATCAGCTTTTGCCTTACGATAAGCTACCACTAGGTCTTCAAGGTTAATATTCTCCCAACCTGTAAACTCTACTTGATAACCCATCCTTTATTCCTTTTAGTGATTATAATGTTTGAACAGAATTCGCTAATCGTTTTTCTTGACCAAACGGAGTGGTGTAAAAACGTTGCTCAATTCCATAAAGCAACAACTTTAGCTCATCATCATTTGTTACTTCGAACTTACTATTTTCCTTATCGAATTTGAGTTTTTGTTCACAGTAGCTATCAATGTAAGAGAGCATATTGGTTTTATCTTGGTCAGACATGGCATCGAGGGTTGTCTTTGCAAGAGCTATACGTTTTCGGTTTGGTTTAGTTACTCTAGACATATCATAGCCATTTGAAAGTTCAATAAAGGATTCGTCCAAAAATTGTTCCACCTCTTCATTTGTGGCTTCTTTGTACAACTCATCTATACCAGGGAAGATACTTGAAATAGTTGCCAAGTTACGAAATACCAGAGTATCTGAGGCTTTCAAGTAAATGGCATCAGGGTTTGTATTAACCACCAAACGTGAGTCGCTCTTCTCAATTTCAGCAACCTCACCAAAGGCAATAATTTTTTTATTAACAAATAAAGACGGGGTAATTTTCTGAAAATAATAGTCATCATTCTGCACTGCACAAAGGTACGCAATTTTTGAGAATTTATCTTTGGTTAAATCATCGTAATCTTTAGAGTCAAATTCTACTTTCAAAAACTCGATACAAAACGGTTTTTGGCTAAATTCCTCTATCTTAAACCAGCTATCTTCATCTAAATTATGGTCTGGGTTGTAGCCTGGGCAGCCATCGGTATTGACCATGACATTTTCAAAAAGCGTATGATCTGAAATCAATTTAAAGAACGGTTTCTTTCTTAGTCCCTTAACTTTTACTATTACTTGATCCATAGCTTATCCTCGTTCGATAAATGTATAATTATTGATTCTATATGCTTTCGGTATTTCAATTTCATCTGGCGTTTTATACTTATATCGACTAATTAGAAATATCACTGTGCCATTCTTAGTGGTGATGTTATAAAACTCAAAACCGAAGATCAGAAACAGTGGATTGAAATACAGAGCCTGAGATAAAAAGGTAAAAACAAATAACACGCCGTATACAATAAATAACGTCTCATAGTTATTTATACTCACTGCTACAAAAAAGTAGCCCAAGTAACTGGGCAGAAAGCTATTGTTCGCATGTTCAATACTGACCACACTCGCTTTTTTAAAGGAATCTTTCCCTAGTTTTGAACTTAGCAAAATACTTAAGCCTGTTAGCAGAATAGGTACTAGTAAATAAGCTATGTAAGAAATTGCGTTTGGTAATTCTGTTAGCTGCACACACTGCGGGAAGAAATGCCCGAGCGTATATCCTTTTTGAACCAAAAATATAATAGCCAGTAAAGACGTGGCATTGAATGTTAGCAATAACCGAAACACAATATTCATCATGGAACTGTAACCTGTCCGTTCATTAGCATGGGTAGAAGCCAATTTCGTAGTTTAATTAACTTATTGTTCTCTTTGGTATTAAGCTCAATTTTCTCAAACAAAGGCTCTGCTACTTTTGAATATTTAGAAATTAAAGTATTTGAACTTGGTATTGCAAGATTTGTATACTCAATATCATTAGAAACTATTGAATCAAATACAGACCCCGACGCTTTTACTTCAAGATGATGTATTAATTCTTTCGTCAAGAAGAACAGATAACAATAACCCACATCGTTTTTTGCATGAAGAGCATAACATGACTGATTCATAGCCATAGGCACTGAATTTAAAGCAAGCCGTCCAACTGACCCACGCGCAGTAATAAATATGGTGTTTTTAGAAAATAATCTTGTACTACTTTTTTGTAATCCTTCTTCAGTTATATAGTCTTCAGTTGTTAAGCTATAAATATCCGAGCTTGTGTCAGTTGGTGTAAAAAATGGAATATTCCCGTTCCAGTACTCTGGTTTAGATTTGGAAGGAGTTCCACCGCCTAATAAATTAGCTACACTTAGAATATTTGAAGCATTCCATCCAACTGGTATATCTCGTTTTAATATAGAGCTGTAAGCCATTTCTCCGCCTGTAGACTTGTATGGCTTGCCTTCATTATTAGGAAATTCGAATTGTATAAACCAGTAATCAAATATGGTCTTAGCCATAGACTCCAAGTTAATATTAATACGGTTATTTATTTCAATCTTTTCATCTAATATTGATAGAAATTGAGAGATCTTAATTTGATCACTCTTAAGTTCTGGAATCACAAACTTTAGATTTCCCAAATCCATCGGATTTATCGAAGGATATGATGAAACACTATTTTCTCCGATCTTATGAAGATAATCTGTTATATGTTTTTGTGTGATTGCATAGTATAAATATTTAGAATCCACTTCTGGATCTATGACATCTATAGTTGTAAATCCAGTAGAAACTATAAGATTATTAGGAGGCTCAACCAAAAAACCATGATGCTCTTGATTTGGTCTAACAGTAGAATATATGATTGAGTTATTCGTTACTTTTCTTTTGGCTCGACTAGGAACTTTGTCGACACCTAAGTTTAGAGCATGTGTCGATTCTATTTTATTTTTGGTGATGCTACCTGTATCAAGATATTCAATCGAGTCGAAAGTATCATTCTTTGAAATGCTACTATGATTAAGTAAGCTAACTTCAGAAACACTTATGTTTCTATTTTTCATAGCTTAACCTTTCCAACTCATTTTTTATTCTTTTCTCCAGGTCGTGCGATTTATCAAATAAATCCTTGAGGCTTTCACCAAAGTTATTTATCTTGCTAGTAAATTCATCGGGTGTAATATCCGTGTATTCGATTTTCACATCGAAATACTGACCAGCACTAAGAGAGTAATTCTTAGACGCAATATTTTTATGTTCAACAATGACGGAAAAATCTTCTTGCTCTAGTTTTTTGTTAAAGACATCAATAATTTGTTGTTCTTCTTCTAATGAAAGTAACGTTTTTTGATTTTTCCCGTCCTTAACTTTTTTTCCTAAATTCGATGCATCAATCAGAATAACATTACCTTTATAGCTATCATCAATAAATAAAATAGATACGTTGGTGCCAGTAGTAGCGAAAATATTACTTGGCATTGATACAACTCCTGCAAGTAATTTTTCATCAATAAGTTTTTTACGGATTTTAGGGTCTACGCCATTTTGTGCTGTTATGAATCCTGTGGGAACTACAACAGCGGCCTTTCCGCCTGGCTTTAGTGAGGAAATGATGTGTTGCAAGAACAATTGATAAATCGCCATTCCTTCTTTCTTTTTCTTTGGAATAGTTGGTATTCCGGCAAAGAAGCGATCCTTGTTCTCTTTTGTATCTAAATCATCACGAAAATCACTAAAATCTAGTTTAAACGGTGGGTTGGAAACAATGTAATCAAAGTGCTTTAGTTCGCTTCCATCCTTATGGTACGGATGTAACACAGTATTACCCTGGATTACATTGGGTATGGAGTGGACAAGATTGTTTAGAATCAGATTTAAACGCAGCAGGTTAGAGGATTTTTGTGAAATATCCTGAGTATAAATACTGCAACGATTTTCACCAATTGCGTGGGCTACGTTCATTAACAAGGTGCCAGAACCGGCTGATGGATCATAACAACTGACGTTTTTCACAACGCCTCGCTGTGCCTGAGGCACCAAAATTTCCGCCATAATGCGAGCCACGGCATGAGGCGTAAAATATTCAGCATACTTACCGCCAGAGTTGCTGTTGTAATCTTTGATCAGGTATTCAAAGATTGTGGCGTAGAAATCAAATTTCTGGGTAAAGATACGCTCGAAGCTAAACTCTATCAGTTTGTTGATTATTGCTCGACAAAATGCATCTCGCTTAGAGTCATCTGCTATATATTCACTCAGGCGATCAAACAGTACGACTTTAGCGCCGCCATCGGTCTTTACAGCAAACACATCGTTGTTAGTGATTGCAATATCACGCAGTGTATCGTCGAATAGCTTTGCAAAATCTGACTTATTCTGTTGGCTAAATAAGTATGAAATAAAATGCGCAGGCTTTAGGCGTGCTGTATCTGCTCCCATCTGAAGCTGTAGCATTTCCAACTCATCTTCAGTCATTGAAGTGAGTTCTTCTTCCCACTTCTCTGAATTAGCGATTTTTTTATCCAGCTTCTTTGCTTCGAAAGCAAACTTATCATTCAGAAACTTATACAAAAAGACCTGGGTGATGATTTTAAATTCATTACCGTCATTTCCAAGACCATAGTTAGCACAAATGCCTTTCAGGCTGTCTATTAGTTCTTTTGTTTTTTGTTGAAACTCGAGTTCTACCACGTATGTGACCCTGTATTAAATTCGTTTAGGTATTCAGCAACCACCAGCTTATTAATATATTTTGAAGCTTCTGGGTTGAGCTTGATGTTTTGTTGTTTCATAAAATGATCGATCACATGAGGCATCATCATTCGCTCGAAGTAATTTTCGTTATCGAGTAGTTGTGCGTTCTGCATTACCTGCTCATCGGCATTATTCTTAATACCGACTAATGCTTCAAAAATCTTCCTTTCAGATTCTGACAGCCCATCATGTTCCTGCAAACGTTTATGAATGCGGGTATATTTAGCATCACCATGATATTTCTGGCGCAACTGGTTGTTCTTGCGATTGAGCTCTTTCACCTTATCGTGAATTCTATTTAACGCATCAATGTTTTGATTCATTTCATCTTGAGTAACTTCACTCAGATTTTTCTTTTTAAACAGACGCTCTAGCTCTTCTTTTAAGGTGACAAATTTAGGGTCGTGTTGATCGAAATTGCTGGCCAGTGCTTCACGAGTTTGACGCAGTGTGTTTTTCAGTTTGTCTGCGAGCACTAATTCTTCTTCACTGATCTTGGTAAACTTGAAGATCACATCTTCCAGTGCAACATTTAACAAGTTTGTGTTGTCTGCACCTTGTTCAATATTTTCTTTAAGATTAAGAAGATCAAGATGATTGCTTGTTTCGCGGTACAATAAGTTGAGCTTTTGAAAGTCTATATGCTCAAGGAATGTATATTCACCTTGTAGGCGTATAAGGTTATACAAGCTTTTAGCATCCATCAGTGCTTTTTTGAGTGATAGAACTAGGTCACGATCCTGTATTTCACTGATTTGTTGTGAAAACACTTCTGCATTCTCGGTATCAAAACGGAACAATACATCTTTGATATGCTCTATTTCTTCTGAAATCTCTTCCTGTGTTTTAAACAGATTAGAGTAATGCTCCATTTCATCGCCGAGCTCTGATTGCAACTCGTCAAAATAGGCTTTATTTGTATCATCAAACTCTTTTCGAATATCTGCGAAGTCAACTACATAGCCATAACGAAAATCTTTATAGGTACGGTTGACGCGGGTCAGCGCCTGTAAAAGGTTATGCTTACGAATCACTCGTCCCAGGTATAGCTTCTTCAATCGTTTTGCATCAAAGCCAGTGAGTAGCATGTTATACACAAACAACAAATCAATTTTTCCGGCTTTATAATCTTCAACCCAGTCTTTGCGCTCTTCTTTAGTGCCGCTGTCATATAGAATCAGAGCCGCTGATTTAACTTTATTAGCCTGTTTAGTCTGAGCAGCATAGCTATTACTATCTGAATTGGCGATAAACTCCTGCGCTGAATCTTTAACTTCATAGGTTGTTTTAGCGGTATCTGCATAAACCGCATTGAAAATATTGAATAGTTCTCTTGCTTGCTCAGCGCTATCACAGATGACCATTCCACCGATGCTTGAGTCATTCATCGCCCCTCTGCTTTTTTCAAAGTCTGTAACGATATAATCAAGCATTGGCTCTACGAAACTCGGATGTGCATATATGAGCTTGCGATCAACATCGCCCATTTTTACTTCGACATCTTTTAATGCTTCTTGTAGCGCCATTTTGTAATTAGTGGCGATTTCTTCGCGTATCAGGCGTAAGGTGTATCCATCTGCAATGGATGCGTTGTAATAGTATTTGTGTATGTAGTCGCCAAACAGTGCTTTTGAGTTATAGTCATCACCAAGAAGAGGCGTGCCGGTAAGTCCTATTTTAATAGCCCCTGTATCCGACTGACTAAGGTTAGCCAGGAAGCTACCTTTAGGGTTGTAGCTTCGGTGAACTTCATCAAGAAAATAGATGCGCTGAATTGAGACATCGTAATCTTTAGTTTGTACAACGTCTGGGTCATCCTTGAATTTTTGAATGTTAACCACGGTGATTTCTGGTTTTCCCGTATCGTTATGAATAACCTTTGTGGCTTTAATATCTTTTGTGAAGTCCTCACGAGAATTAACTGTGCGGACAACTAAACCTCGGCTTGTAAATTCTCTGTGAGCTTGAGTCAGTAGGTCTAGTCGATCTACGATAAAGTAAAACTTAGGTATTATGTTCTGGCGCTGGAAATAATCGGTTAAGAAACGGACGTTGTAATAAGTTAACGCTGTTTTACCACTGCCCTGAGTATGCCAGATAATGCCTTTCTTAATTCCTTCATCCAATTTATTTTCAATTGCTTTTGTGGCAAAGATCTGAGGATAACGCATTACATGCTTCTGTATACCATCAGTTTCGTGAACGTAGGCTAATGCATATCTTAAAACAAAGGACAGGCGTTCTTTACTTAGTAATGATGTACATAATCTGTTGGTTGGCGTTTCTGGTGACTTATTCGTTACAAATTCAGGATTGTTCTTTATGACTTCAAGGTTATTGTCTTTAAGAACAGTATTTTCTATTTCATCACTAACAGTGCTGAGAAGCTTCGTGAGATTAAACGTTTCTTCTTCACGGAAATAATTAAATACTGGTTTATGGTATGAAGGACTTGCGTAATATGCGCCTTCTATTGGTTGTGGTGATTCATCGTCATATTCCATGTTGTTAGAGAACAACATCAATTGTGTAATATTTACAAAACGTCTGAATTTTTGATTTTGAAAACGTTTGTTGATGCGATCACGTTCAGCTAGTATGCCTTCATGGTTATTCGGCTTCTTAACCTCTATAAACACCAACGGCATACCATTAATTAACAATATAATATCTGGTCTGAACTCTTCATCATCATTCTGATAAGTAAGCTCAGTAACAACATGAAGGCTGTTGTTACTAAAGTCATTTAAATCGATAAGCCTGGTGCCAGATTGATCTACTAGCTTTTCATAGAAAGCTTTACCCAGGTCTTCATTATCAAGGTCTAGCTTGATTTCATCTAATAGACGAAGGACATCGTCCGATTCAAGTTCTGGGTTAAGCCTGGAAATGGCTTCTTTAAATATGTCTGGGAATATATTTGTATCAATATCCCAGGTGCTTTCTTTAAGTGATAGGTATGTATACCCCAGTCGTACAAGGTGGAGTATTGATGGTATCTTAACTCTTGAGTCTTCAGTAAATTTCATCCGATTCCCCAGAGTATCAAATTGTGATGTGGCAATAGTTTCTTAATAAGCTTCAATAGATCCATCTTTATCATAATTATTATTTTTTTAGTTAGTTACTCATCAACCCATTCTAAAATCTCATTCACAGGGCACTTAAAATATCGGCAGAGCTGATCAAGCACATCCAGCTCTACACGCTGTGCAGTCTCGTGGTAAAGACGCGTCACGGTTCCACGGTTTATCCCCGTTTCCTTGACCACATCTGCGATCTTAAGTCGCTTTTCTCCCATGATTCGGGATAGGTGACACTTAATCATAATTCTCTCTTAAAAAACAAAATAATCTACTGGAGGTCAAAATGACTTGCAAAAGATCTCTTATTGTGCATAATAATCTTTAGGAGGTCATTATTATTCTAATCGAATACATATTTACCTCCTAATAGTAACTAATTACATAGGAGAATGAAAATGTTTAGTAACAAAAAAATCGAAAATGAGGCAGCTGTACATGCCTTGATGGAAGAAGATGGTGACTTTACTGAAAGTGGATACCTTCTTACTGATGAATATCTAGACCGATTGGCCAGATCTGTTTTTACGGCCGCCAAACTCCCAGAGGGTGATGAGTATGTAGCTATTATCGGTCATGGCTATGAAAAATCTAATAGGGAAGCGGTCTACACACTGATTTTGAATAGCATCGACAGTTTATGTGAAGTACATGGCATTCATCACTTGGAAAAGGCCCTGGACATACTGAAAGGTCGTTTTAGTGATGTTGAATCGTATTTTGGCTCATAAAGGCAGGGAGGCTATATGAGAAATCGTCAAAATATGCAGAGAAATGGGCCATGTCATTTTGGTGCTGCTGTTTCTTTTCTATGTCTAGAAAGGGAGTTCTGGACACAATTAAAAACTTCAATGAGACAGTATGAATGGTATTTATTGCAGCTTTCAGTACGGAGAAACTATATTGGGTTTTATCGATTGATTGCCTTATTACCTTCTGATCCGGATATGCCTTGAGAGATCACACTTAATACCATCCTTTAAACTCATAAAATTGAACTCAACATACAAAAAGAATTGATAGCATGACAGATGAAGAACTAGAAGAATTTTTCGACCATATACTGTTACGTATCCAGTGGCAAAAATTCTCACCCCGCACAAATAAAAGTACCAAAACAAATACAGTCTGTGATCCTGGTGATCCAGTTTTGAAGAAATACCGAGATGGTAAGATATCGAAAGCAGAGGTGTGTCGTTATCTAGGAATTAATGAAAAAGACCTGTTACGGACATTAGTTCGCATGGGTGAACTCTTTGGCGATTAACCAAATCCCTACATTACTACAGTCCAGATGTATTAGCTCAAATAGCTTCTAAATACCCTTCAAGATTATTCTTATCAATTATTGCATTCAATATTGATCCAAAAGCAGTAGTTCTATTCCATACCTGACTTTTATTAACGACAGCTTTATCAAAGGCAGTTTTATTTCCCACTAGAACAACCTGCTCTGTGGCTCTTGTAATAGCCGTATAAAGCAAGGCATGGTCTATCCTTATATTTGATCGTATTGGTAGTATAACGCGCTTAAACTGCGATCCCTGGCTTTTATGTACAGTCATTGCATAGCAGTGATCAAGCAATTCACAGATGTCTGGAGTTAACAGTATTTGATTGTCATCAATTGTAGCAGTTCCGATAACTCCGTTGCCGTCAGGTTTATCAAATGCCTTGGTTATTACACCTGTACTACCGTTCATGATTTCCAGGTCGTAATTATTTTTAGTAACCATAACCAAATCATTCTCTTTTAGTGTTTTTAATCGACCTCGATTAGCCTGAAAGTATTGAATATTCCCAAACTCTTCATCTTGGTACACTAATGCTTTATCGTTCTTTCGATATCTATCCATTAACAACTGGTTGAATGTATCAATTCCTGCAACACCTGAATTTGTTGGTGAAAGAATCATTACGTCATAACTGGTGCCAGCTCCACCAAGCTCTTCATACACAGAGGTACATGTATCAACAATGGAAGCATCAGATGAATTAATAAATGAAATGCCTTGTTTTACTCCATCATAGGAAGCTAATGCTGGCTTTTGATATTTTCTGATTGATGAGGAAACAGAGGGGATGCCAGAATCTTCTGCTTGACGCTTTACAACTTGTAGCTCTGTTGTTATTCGCGGTATGAGGCAGGCACCTTCTTGGATGAAAGCATGAAATATAGTACCTGGACCTACAGGTGGTAATTGGAAATTATCTCCAATGAGAATAACTCTTAGGTCTGCTGGTAGTTTTTCAATCAAACTGTGAAGTGTGACAAGGTCTACCATGCTTGCTTCATCAATCACTAACAATGGCTGGGACTTTTCATTCTTAATATTGGATAACTTAATAAGCCGAGCACAGGTATAACTTTCTTCATTTGTGGCTTCACTCATCCGCTTACTGGCTTTTCCACTCAATGCGGACTGGTAAATAGCCATGTTTGGATTAAGTCTTCTTAGAACGTAGTAGACTGCTTTCAGTACGGTTGTTTTTCCTGTGCCAGCACCACCACTGATAATGCTGAATCGATTACTTACAGCTTTAAAGATTGCCTCAATTTGTTTGTATTCAAGTTTAATTCCTTCGCTGGCTTCAAATTCAGTAATATATGCTTGAATTTCATAGTTTGAATTGTCTTCATCAAGTAAATTTAAGTTTTGCTGACTTCTGAAATCAGTCATTAGGAGATTACATAGATATGTCGCGATATTCATTTCCATTAAATAAGCGCCAGGCATACACAATAAATCATCTAGTGTGTAAAACATCGTAGCATCGTGATGCAGGCATAAATCAATTGCTTGATTTGCAAGTATTTTATCTTCAAGAATAGTGTTGAGTCGCTTTGATAACTGCTGTTTAGTAAGAGCAGTTTTTCCTTCTTTTGTGTATGCACGACGAAATGACTCTTGTACAGCAGCCAATAGCCTGTAGTTATGATCTATCGGATACTGTAATGCACCGATAGCAATGGAGTCAGCTTTATTGAAGTTGGCAAATAAAGTTAGCCTATAAGGATTATCAGTTATCTGCTTTATTGTATTCTGGCCATAGAATTGATAGATATCCTGGCCAAGCCTCCAATCGATGTCATATTCATCTAGCCATGCTAGAACCTCACTTAGCTCAACACTTTCAACATGGCTTTTCCATCCATCAATGAGTGTCTTTGATGATGTTTCTGACAACACCTCCATTATGGCTTCTATATCTCCTGAATCTAGATGGTGATATAGAGACTTCCCAAAGTGACTCCATAGCATTTTTGCTTTACCGGAACCTATACCAGAAAACAGATCACTTGAACCAATAAAGTTAATGATGTTTTGGCCTGATATTCGTAAAGTCTTTATGGCCTCAGTTACTTTAATATGCTTTTCTTCAACAATCTTATTACCATGTGTAGTGTTTGCGGTAAAAGGAATACCAGTTACTGATACTAATTGACCAGGGCTTAGCTTATGTGGTTCTAATATAAACTGAGAGCCTGTAACAACGACAAAGGATTCAGAAGGGGATAGAGGGCGATTATTAACATCAACAGGAATTCCAGTAAATATAGCTCCGCACTTGTACTGGTGACCATGTATTAATTTTTTACGCAGTTTCTTGTTAGGGTACCGTATTGTTTCAACCAAGAGTCTATATGAATTAATTTTCGCGTCTTCCATAATATACCTCGCTCTAATCGAAAATCGGAATTTGACCGTTTTTCTTCATGTATTTATTAGATACAGACTTTTGGTTAAGACGGGTTTTTAGCTCCTCATTTTCCTTTTGTAGTGATGCGTTAAGAATTCGCAGCTTATTATTCTCTTTCTGTAATGCTGAGTTGGCTTTACTTGCTCTTTTGCCAGCTGCTGCATGGGAAGCCATATCATGTTGGTGTGCAGACTTTGATATGTCGTCCGCATAGTTAAGAATGCCTTTTATTCGAAGTTTCTCTTCTAGTAGAATCAGTTCATTCTTAATGTGATCTTCGTATAACGCTGTTCTTCCAATACCGGATTCTTTGGCAATTGCTTTTTTATCTAGATGAGTCCTTTTCTGTGAGCGATAGTAGTGATGCCAATTATTATTAGCGTTTGTATCGACCACAAATGCCTGGAGCTTTCTTATGTTCTCATCTTTTCCTTTATTGCCACCAGTGCCCACTATGTTAACCCTTGTTCTTTGGTTTTAATTTAACGACATTAGACGTCTTAAATACTTTGTTTACAGTGTCGGCGCCACAAAGAGGGCATTCACCTGTGCTGTCACTGTATTCAATATGCATTGATTTCAATATTGCCGCCGATTCAAATGAATCACGATTATCGCTTAGTGCTTTATACAACATAAGATGATGCGTATATAAAGCATTTAATCTGTTGTTTAACTCATTTTTTTCTTCAACAAGTTTTGATACTCGATCTTTTAACACGCGGACAGTAGCGTTGTTGTCTCTTTTCTTGACTTCGATATCTCCCTCAATTGCTTTTAGCGCTCGGTCAAGATAATTGCTAATGGTTTTACGACTAACACCAGTCAATTCCTCTAATTGACTTTGGTTGATGATAAAATTCTCATCATTGAGTTCGGCTTCTGACTTTAAGTACTTAATCCATTCAATTAAGAAATGTAATGCTTTATCACCTCGCAATTGTTTGTTTGGTGCTAGTTTCTCTGGCTTACTCATCTTTAGACCCTGCCTTCTTAAGTACTTTTTCTATATTTGCAGACACACGAACAACAAATTCCATCTGAGGAGATGTGCTTGGTAGTATAGATTTCATAGCAACCTGCTCTTTGTAAATACGTTCAACTTCATTCAGTTGTTCCTTGTCTTCAATATCAATACAAAAATCTTCACATATTTCATCACCGCCAAAACAACTCATATTTCGTTCGCATGCCCCTCTAACCCAACTCATAGTACAACCACCATGTGGCATAATGGTCATCATTGCTGCCTTTGAATTAAGGTACTCCTCAGCTTTATCTCTGCCGAACTCTGCAAATATTACGTTGTAGTTATCTTGTATTTCTCCATACGTAGTACCTTTACGAACGCCTTCTTTAAGCCGATTGCACCTTGTTTTAGCCGACGTCTGGTCATAAACGGCATTAGTTTGAATGCTTTTTCTTGCAAACATTAGTCGAATGCTTTCTTGCGAAGCTCCACCTTCATTCATTAAGGTATTCAGCCAATGCCTGACGTCATGTATTGTTGCAGACAGTGGTTTATTCGTTCTTGGATCAATAATATTTAAACGTGTAAAAATACTTTCCTCATCACCACCTTGGCCGCGGCCTCTGGATGTACCAGAAAGCCATTCTGAAAACCGTTTTTCGTCAATAATTGAATATGAGTTGGTTTTTGTGTCCCTGGAGCTGCTTAGCAAATACTTAGGAGTTACTAATAAACAATCTGCAGCTTCAAGCACTATTTCTCGATCAGTGTCATTGTTTTTATATTTGACTATTATCGGGTGTTTCTTTCTTGAATACTGATTTTCGATTTTTTCATTGAATTCAGGTGCGGGGTATATCGCACCTTTTAGCTGAAGTTCTTGAGCATCTTTCAATATATCTTGCAGTGGTTCTCTCAAGTCGAATTTAATAATCTTGTCGGTGTTTTTCTCGAAGGCAGTAAAGCTTATATAACGCAAATCATTAGACCAGTCGTCCCTTGTTTTTCCCCTGGACTTATTTCTTGGTGAAGGCAATATACCCATCGAGGCATCTTCCTGTTCCTTTTTCATGATCGAAAGAGTATTACGAGGTATCCCAACCGCTTCTGAAGCTTTAATGAAACTGCCATGTTCTTTTAATAAAGAAATTACATCTATGTATCGTTTCTTTTTTTGAAACCATGCGCCATCAGGATTTAGAATCCTATTTAAAGGATCAGATGTGAAGGTATGACAGAATTTCTCAAAATAATAACGGAGAGCATAACTGTCCTGGTATATTGCATACCAGTCAAGGTTGTCACCAGATGTAATATCTTTCGCAATTTTTCTACCTTCCATGGTCCACTCAGTTATCTTATTGATTGAACTTTGAACAGCAGGCAGAAAGCTTGGTGCTATCGGTTTGACTCCTAATTCACCACCTTTTTCTGGATAATATAGGATTTTAGGAGAAGACGAAGTTAGAAACGGCTGATTAGCTGGCAATGTCATTACCTCACCAATCCTAAATCCACCGCTTACACATAGTACAAAGACGTTTATAAAGAACTTATCTCTAATAGCAAGGCTATTATCATCAGCATGTCTAATGATGTCCAGAAAGCACTCTGAAGGTATTAGTTTTTTATCACGTTCTTCGTCTGTGGCTTTTCTACCATGCTTATAATTGCTTGCTATTTTGGTGTTATATTTTATAGAGAAGGAATATTTACTATTCAGCCAATAGGAAAATGCTTGCAAATGACCTGCATATCGATAAGCAGCATTACGATCATAATTCTTGATTAATTTTTTCTCAGCCTCATAGAAATCAGAGCTATTTATTCGCTTAAAAGGTTTATGTCCTAGTACCTCACCTAAAGTTCTCATGGGAGCATGTGCGATAGTTTTTGCAGTATTTCCCTCTATAAACTGCGAGAAACGTTTGTAACAAATATACAACTTAGCTATGGCTTTATATTCATCATTTATTAATGGCGAATAATCAATGTTGAAATTTCTGACATTGCCTTTCTTTCTAAGCCAGTCAATGACATTCCATTTGTCCTCATCAAATTCGATTGATTCAGGCAGTACTGCTGTAAAATCATTTATTAAATAACTAAATTCAGGTGATATCGATATTTCATCAGTAAGTTGAGTTATAACAGCCAGACTATTGCTTTTCATTGCTTTTAGCCTCCTGAGCGATTCTTTCTATCACAATCATCATGTTCTTCTCGGCACTGTCAAGAATGCTTATATCTCTATCTGATCGTTTATCCTCATTAACTGATTGAATTTTTTTCTTCTCTGTTCTGACGTAATCCAAAGCAAATTCATGAATCCCATTTCTCCAGGGCCTAAATGAATTACACCCGTAGCAACCGATGAATGGATGCTTGTCACAAAGCCCTTCTTTACATGTATTCCTCTTACATGCACCGACTATCAGCCTTGAAGGTTTTTCATCAGGTATATAAATAGCCTCACTTTCATTGACATTGTCTTCAATTACACCTTCAAAATATGCGTTATTTAGTTTTGTGAAGATATTGTCATTGTTTAAATCTACTTTATTTAGTTCTTTACTTATTCGACATGCACACGCATTGATATATGCAGATGCAGACTCGATTGAATCATGCTCCATTAGTTCCTGTATTACTTCTCTAGGAGTGTTGTTCATTGCCAATGTAGTGGCAAACGTATGTCGAATACGATAGCTGTTTAATACCAGCTTATCTTTAGTTCGGTCTGACTCAAATGAGTTAGTTCTCCACCACGTATTAATAAGTGAATTCATTCTCCAGACAGATAGTACTCCATGTTTTATTAACCCCTTGTCCTCAAATGCCCACATCCTCTTATATTCACGCTGCCAGTCAGAAATATTATCTATTTCAGAAATTCTATTTATTAGTTCGACTAAATCACCATCGGTAATTATTACTGATACTAGCTTTCTACCTACTTGATGTTTTACTGGTTTGACATAAACAATCCACTCGTTTCCTACGCGTACAGGCAGCTCATTTTTCATACTTAAAATCTGGCTGGGCCTCTTTCCGCATAACATTGAAAGCCATATAAATGCTCTAGCCATTAATAGCTCTGGATTGGATTTTTCTTCAACTGTGAGCTTACAAAATGGAACCTGGACAACTTTCTTAAGTGAGTCCCATTCAGTTAATGTGTATGCTCCCTTTGTTGCGTGCCATTCCGTAACAAACTTAAGTGTTCCCGTTTCTCTATTAGCATTCCATGATTTCATCTCAGCATACATGTACTTTTTTGCATCACAGTAACCCTTATATGCTGACAATTTATAAAATTCTCTGAATGTACTTCTTTGATCATGATTTAGTTCTTGCCAGAACAACACTATATCGTGAGATGATACATCTCCAAAATTATTGACATTGCTTTCAAAAAAGTCTGACATAGCTGCATATAGCTGTCTTACTTTATTGATATAGCTTGGAGCAGAAACTTTTAATTTAGATTTTGCAAAGTGTTTCAGTGCTTCAGTAATTACGGGTGAAAGCGGTTTGCTATTCCATTTGATAGAATGGGTGATTCCTCTGTAGTCTACCGACCATATATCAGAGGATATATCGATAAATGTGTTTTTATTGCCATAGTTATTTTCGATATATACATGATCTCCATAGTGATACACATCACTCACAGGATCATATTGATATTTAGCAATTGTATTAAGAGTATCCATTTCTATTTATTTACTCCTGATGATCTTTTACTTTCTTCCATGAAGACTCTTGTATCTGATATCTAGTATGATACTTTCTTGCTTTAGTTTTTCTTGCTCTGGATGTATACACTTCTATAGACTTATCACTAGACCATCCACCATAATACTGAATATCTGCTTTATCTCGATCCCAGTATTCACTATCTATCTTTGTAGCGAATAGTCGATTAAAAAATGAATGTCTTGTTAGATGAAAATGAAATCCACCAAGTCCTGGTAGTTCTTTGATTTTATCGCATAACTGTTGAAGACTTGCTAAAGGCGTAGCTGTATTAGAATCATGCCTAACAAATACAAACTTATGTTTTGCATCTATTGGGCGATGCCATCCAAGATATTCAGTAACCCAGTGTTTTACGTGACTGTATTTGAGGACTGAATCAGTGTGAGGGCATTTAAGTGTGCCATCACTACTATATGGTGCATCTGGAAATAACTGATCAAGTATACGAGATAATGTTTTTACTTTAGGTGGGTTAGAACGCTCATCAATATAATCATCACCTCTATCTTCTATTCTACGAATATTTAGAAAACTGTTTGAACCTTCTGGCAGATCATCTACCTCAAGGCATAAAATTTCACCTTTTCTAACACCAAACTCAATCGCTATTCGCCATATTAAATAATCACGGATTACAATAGCTCGCCCTGCATCATTACGATTAGCAGGGTGTAACGCAAAATCAATTTTAATAATTTCATCATCAGTTAGATCGTTCACATCCTTAACGTCTTTTGGCACTAGTTTTTTAGCTTTCTTAGCCCATTCTTTTGTCATGTCCTTGACTACAGCTTGCTGCTCTAACAATTCAGCACTGTTTCTCTTATAACCTGGTGGTAAATATAAAAAGCCAACACTCCATACCAAGAATTCATATATATCAGAGATTACTTGTTCAAAATATCCACCATCTATTCTTTTTATGTATGTTTCTCCATCAATTACATCTTTAACTTTTGTTCCTCTTTGTCGTAACCAATGTGAAAATTTATTGAGATCGATCTCATCAAACACTTTATTGCTAAGTATTAATTCATCCACAGGCTTATATACTTTATCAGCCCATGTAAATAGGTAAAACAGGCTCCTTAACACTCGCTCTTGACTGTCATGCCCATTGTTCTTTGCCTCAATTGAATTGGGGTAATAAAGTGAAATCACTGGGGAAGGGCTATTATTTGATTTATTCAGAAATAACCATTGGGGCTCGTCATCCAGTAGGCGAACCTTTTGGATGCGATAAGTTAATTTCGTTGTATCAAATTCTTCCATAAGCACCTTTTGAGTAAATAAAAATCAATAAAAGCTCTATCTATTTGTTATTCAAGAAATAAATAACTACCCATGAATGAACTATAATATAAAAGGCATCTCAAGTCAATACATAAATACCCAACTTACACGTATATTCTTTGATGAAATAAAAAAACCCTCTTAAATACAGATACTTAAGAGGGTTTCTGTGTGTGAATAGTGTAGCTTTCTAACTACCCATTATTAGGTGCTCATGAACATTTAGAGTCGCCGCAGTTAAGGCAGGTCAGGCAACCGTCCATCTTGATCATCGCCTTGGTAGAGCACTTTTTGCATAACTCGGCATTTGCTGGGAAGCCGGTCTCACCGCCAGCAGGTTCATTTTCAATGGCTGCTTTGGTCGCTTTACCTTCAATTTCCGCTTTTTTGTCGGCGATAAACTTTTTCTGGTGTTCATCCAGTTCATCGCTTTCGATAAGGCCGATCATTTTCATGTGCTGTTCAATTACATCGCCAATTTCGGCAACAAGCGATGGCATGTATTTTCCGCCTTTTTTAAAGTAGCCACCACGGGGATCAAATACCGCTTTTAGCTCTTCGACCAGAAACGTCACATCACCACCCTTACGGAACACCGCAGAAATGATGCGTGTGAGTGCCACGATCCACTGAAAGTGGTCCATGTTTTTTGAATTGATAAAAACTTCAAACGGGCGGCGTATTTCATGTTCTGTACCCTGGTTTAATACCATGTCGTTAACCGTCACATAAAGTGAATGCTCGGACAAAGGGGTTTTTAATTTGTACGTCGAACCGAGTAACATTTCAGGTCGTGCAACCTTTTCATGCATTTTTTCCAGTTCGCGTTCTATCGGTTTTTCTATTGTTGCTTCATTTGCAACGTCTGGTGTTTCTTCATCTTTTACGACGCTAAAGCCAACAATTTTCTTTTTAATCTGGATACTCATTTGAGTGTCTCCTTCGTGCAACTTATCAGCCTGCCTATTTTAAACAAAAGTTTGTTATATCGGGCAGTAACAGTGTGTAATGTTTTTTCTAAAACAATTTGCCGTGGTTTTTAGAATTTTCCGTAATAACCTTCTTTTAACGCGTCATACAAGTTCGCTGCAGAGTGCATCTCACCATCGTATTCAATGTCTTCGTCACCTTTTACTTCAACGACGCTGCCGTCATCAAGGGTGAAACGATAAACAGTGTTTTGCAGATCTTTTTCTTTGACTAATACACCCTGGAATACTTCAGGATTAAAACGGAATGTGGTGCAGCCTTTTAATCCTTCTTCGTAAGCGTAAAGATAAATGTTTTTAAACTCTTCGTAATTGTAATCCGTTGGTACGTTCGCCGTTTTGGAAATAGAAGAGTCTATCCATTTTTGGGCGGCAGCCTGTACATCAACATGTGCCGTTGGGCTAATGTCATCGGCAGAGATGAAATAATCAGGCAGTTTGTTTTCTTCTGTTTCAGAAAACGGTTGTGCGTTCGGGTTGATCATCTCGCGGTAGGCGAGTAACTCGAAAGAATAAACGTCGACTTTTTCTTTACTTTTTTTACCTTCGCGAATCACGTTACGAAAATAATGGTGTGCAAAACTGGGTTCAATACCATTACTTGCATTGTTTGCTAACGACAATGAAATCGTACCCGTTGGTGCAATTGAACTGTGGTGGCTAAAACGCGCACCGACTTCGGCAAGTTCCTCTACCAGCGCTGGATCGAGCTCTGCAATTTTCTGCATGTAGTTGCTGTACTTTGCGTGTAACACTTTACCGCTAACTTTGTCGCCCAGTTTGACGCCGTCTTTTTTCATTTGCGGGCGTTTGCTTAACATATCGCCGGTAACGGTAAACTCTTCCTGCATAACAGGCGCGGGCGCTTTTTCTTTTGCCAGTGACAGTGCTGAACGCCAGCCTTGCAGCGCCAGCTCACGGGTGACGTCTTCGGCAAAACCGAGGGAGTCTTTTTCACCGTATTTCATGCCTAACATTGTCATGGTTGAACCAAGGCCAAGGTATCCCATGCCATGACGACGTTTGCGCAAAATTTCGTTTTCCTGACCTTTTAATGGCAGGCCGTTAATTTCAACCACGTTGTCGAGCATGCGTGTGAACACATCGACGGCTTTGTTGAATTCATCCCAGTCAAACGCTGAATTTTCTGTGAATGGGTTGATTACAAAACGGGTCAGGTTGATTGAACCGAGTAAACAGGAGCCGTAGGCAGGCAAAGGTTGTTCGCCACAGGGATTGGTTGCGCGAATATTTTCGCAAAACCAGTTGTTATTCATCTCGTTTACTTTGTCGATGAGAATAAAACCCGGTTCGGCAAAATCATAAGTCGAAGACATAATCATGTCCCACAAACGCCGCGCACGAATCGTGCGGTAAATTTTACAGGCCACCTTTCCATCGTCGTTGGTAACATAGGTGTCGGTGATTGGCCAGTCGCGCCAGACAACAGCGGCAGGATCTTTAATGTTGATGTTGTCGGCTTTTGCCTCGCTATCGGTTAAAGGAAATGCCAGCGCCCAGTCAGAATCCGACTTAACTGATTCCATAAATTCTTTAGTGATTAATAACGACAGATTAAACTGGCGTAAACGACCGTCTTCGCGTTTTGCGCGAATAAAATCGATCACATCGGGGTGGCCAATATCAAAAGTCGCCATTTGTGCGCCGCGACGACCACCCGCAGACGAAACCGTGAAACACATTTTGTCGTAGATATCCATGAACGACAACGGGCCGGAAGTGTATGCACCTGCACCGGAAACAAAGGCGCCTTTGGGGCGTAATGTAGAAAACTCATAACCAATACCGCAACCGGCTTTGAGGGTCAGGCCGGCCTCATGGACTTTATCGAGAATGTCATTCATCGAATCGGTAATAGTGCCTGAAACGGTGCAGTTTATCGTCGATGTAGCGGGTTTGTATGCCAGAGCACCTGCATTTGACATGATGCGGCCCGCTGGAATTGCGCCTTTACGCAATACCCAGAGGAATTTTTCTTCCCACTCTGTGCGTTTTTCCTGGGTTTCTTCAACTTCAGCGAGGGCGGATGCAACCCGTTTGTAGGTGTCGTCGATTGTTTTATCAACAGGAGAGCCGTTTTTGGTTGTTAAACGGTATTTTTTGTCCCAGATATCTACGGACGCTGATTGTAGTTCAATGTCAGTGACTTGATTAGGTACGGCTTTTAAATGTGATGCTCTCATGCTTGCACTCGTTGTCATGCTTCATCCTTTTTGTAAGGCTAAGGTTGGCCGGAGATAAGGACTTAATACTGCGTTAGCCCTTTAATGCTCTGGCTTAAAGGAAATTCAGCTCCCCAGTAATATTGTTTAGTTACTGCTTTTATTATCGGTTTTGTTTTAATGGAAAACACTAGATGTAGTGTTTGTGTTGCTAAGATTATGTCTAAACCGGTCCGCTGTCAAGGCTAAATGGCAATTAATGCTTCTGTAAAATATCGTTTAAAATCAATTATATATAAAAATATCTTTCGGTTTCAATAGCTTGTGAGGGTGGGTTTTCGTAAAATAGGTAAAACACTATATATAGTGGGTCGGTTTTTGAGTAAAAATTTGAATTGTCGCATAAAGTGGGCAACCTTTGTGTGTGAGGGCAGGTGCAGGAAGCGTGTTTCTGAATTGCGATTGGGGTAAACTGGCGGGCTGCTAGAGTCATATCTGGTTATAGTCAAAGATGAATATTCCCTCGATGGAAAAATAAATGAATACAAAGATTAAAATAATTGCGATTTGCGGCAGTTTACGAGAAAACAGCCTGACAAGACGGGCATTGGAAATTTGCTTGAAGGGTGCTGAGCAAGCCGGGGTAGAAACACTACTGATTGATTTAAGAACCTATAGCCTGGTTTTTTGTGATGGAAATGCGCTTAACGAGTACCCTGAGGATGTCTTAAAATTGCGTCAGCAAGTCAAAAATGCCGACGGTGTTATCTTAGGTACACCGGAATACCATGGCAGTTACAGCGGGGTTTTAAAAAATGCACTGGACTTGATGGGTTTTGAAGAATTTGAAGGCAAAATGATTGGTCTGGTGGGTGTGTCTGCCGGCGCGCTGGGTGCGAATAACGCGATCAGTACGTTACGCTCGGTTGGTCGTTCACTACACGCCTGGGTGGTGCCCGACCAGGTTTCGATTCCATTGGCGGATGCTGTTTTTGCCGGCGACAATGTTGAAGCTGATACGGAAAAGCGTTTATTGAATCTGGGTAGACAGGTTGCGCGTTTTTCTTACTTGCATTCGTCAACACATGCACAGGAATTTATTCAAGCCTGGGAAGCCGCACCGAGTAATCCCGGCGCACAATATTGAGCATTAGTTACACCAGGAAGGTCAAACGACATTGCGTTACATTTTTATGGTTTTAACATTAGTCTTCTTTTCCCAGTCAGTGAATGGCAGCTCAGCGCCAGACGATCATCTGCATGGTCTTGGCGATTGTGCCCAATGTCATCTTGATGGCGTTGATATCTCCCGAATACTTTTGGCCGATCACTCTTGTCCACAATGTCACAAATCAACCGAGCTAAAGTCGATGGTGACAAAACTTGCGAAGGGTGATTACGCCAGAGACAAAAAAGCAAAACGCGAAGAAGCGGTTGTCAATTTACGTGAAGAAACTGATGTTTATTATCGTCAGTCACGCTTTGGTGATGCCCCCGGCGCAATGATTAACATTCCCGGTGGCAGTTTTGTGATGGGCACGGATGAACGATTATCGGATGAAGGCCCGCCGCATACTGTGACATTAAAGCCTTATCAAATAGATAAATACGAGGTCACTAATGCTCAATATAAAAAATTTATTGATGCGACCAAGCGCAAGTCCCCCAGCCATTTTCGAAACCGCACCTATCCTGCTGGAAAAGTGGATCACCCGGTCACGTATGTAAACTGGCATGACGCAAAGGCTTATTGCGAGTGGGCCGGAAAACGTTTGCCCAGCGACAAAGAATGGGAGCTTGCTGCCCGTGGAACTGATTTACGAACTTATCCCTGGGGCAATGAATTTGAACTGGAAGGTGGTAACACGCCGGTGCGCTGGCAAAAAATTGGAAAATTCGGTGACACCATGCCGGTGGGCACGTTTCCAAAAGGAAAAAGTCCGTATGGATTATTAGATATGTCGGGTAATGTCTGGGAGTGGACAAGCTCCTGGTATAAAGCCTATCCGAATAATAAAGTATTTTCTGAAAGTTACGGCGAGCGTTATAAAACTTTAAAGGGTGGGTCATGGTTTGATTGTTCATTTTATAAATGCGGCATATCGGCACCGGTTTATAATCGGGCCTTTTTCGCCAAAAAAGTTAAAAATGATACCTTTGGTTTTCGTTGCGCCAAATAACTTGTTACAAATGAATTGTTTTAAATAAGTGGTCTTGAATAAATCGTTTTAAGGTTAAAAAATAATGAAAAAAAATAGGCTTGTTATTGCCATTGTCAGTGCTATTTCTATTAGCGCCTGCGGAAAAAATGTTGGTGAAGTCAGCGGCCCAAGCAAAGATACATCACAAAAAGCAGCCAAGGCGGCCAGCATGCAGGTTTCAATGAAGCTGGTACCAGCGGGTGAATTTACCATGGGTAGTGATAAAATCGATAGCGGAGGCATGCAGGAGCGGTACGGTTTTCCTGCACCATTATATTTAAACGAGCACCCTGAAAGAAAAGTAACACTTAAAGCGTTTAAAATTGATGAGTTCGAAACCACGAATGTTGAATACAAACAGTTTTTATTAAGATCCAGCGCCGGTGAGCGCGGCAAAGTCCCCGTTGCCTGGGGGACAAATGGCTACGGCTTAGCGCAAAGCCAAATGAAAACCATGAAAATTGAAACACTGCGTATGATCGCCGCCGAACATTTTAAACTCGACATGGACGCGCGCGAAATGACACGCGAAGCACTCATCGTGGAAATGTTAACAGCACAGCAAATAGCCGACAAAAAGCCGGTTACTGGTGTCACCTGGGATGATGCCGGGAAATATTGTGCCTGGCGTGGCGGACGATTACCCACCGAGCAAGAATGGGAAAAAGCCGCACGTGGCACCGATGGCAGAGAGTTTCCCTGGGGAAACAACTGGGATCCGTCAATCACTAATACCGGTGATGATGCTGAGGAGGAAGAAGGCATAGCCGCCGTCGGCGCATTCCCCAATAATGCATCGCCTTATGGCGCTTATGACATGTCGGGCAATGTCTGGGAATGGACCGCTGACTGGTACGACGCGATTCCAGGTTCAGATTACGCAGACACCGAGTATGGCGAAAAAAATAAAACCATTCGTGGCGGCAGTGGTGGCATGGGGCATTATGCCATCAGTTATTTTTACCGCAATGCGACAAGACAATACGCACCGGCTGACACAATGGCAGAGGATATTGGTTTTCGTTGCGTGATGGATATTTGAGACATTTAGGGGAGGACAATGGGATTATGAAACAGTTATTGCGACAATTATTTTCTCCTTTGCTTGTTCGACTTGAGGCCGGTGATCAGCCTTATTCATATAAGTCTTCTCATCGAACGATTTTATTTTTCATGAGTTTTGTTTTTTCGGCTTTAGGTGTCGCCGTGTTTGTTGTTTCGCCGGGGGCGGATTTGAGTTATTTGATACCAGTGACTCTATTTGGTGGCGGTGGATTGCTGGGTTTGCTGATGGCTTATTTGGCCAGTGATCGCGGCATAGCTAAAATATGGGGTAATCGTTAAAAGCCAGGTAAAAAATCTGGATGCTACGCCCGTGCTGTGAAAAAGCGGGTGGCTTAACGTCAGTTAACGTTATCGAGCAAAAGGCTCATCATTCCGCAAAATTTCAGTAATTTTCTCCGCCTCTACAGCAGGGCTGTAATAAAATCCCTGAGCCTGACGGCAATTCTGGCTTTTTAGGATGTTGAGCTGCTCAAGGCTTTCTACCCCTTCGGCAATGACATCCAGATTCATGTCGTTTGCCATCGAGATAATGGCCTTGGTTAGGCTTCTGCCGCGTGAGTTTTTTGTGATTTTCTGAATAAAGCTTCGGTCAATTTTAACCTGATCGACGGGAATTCGGTTAAGGTAACTCAGTGATGAATAGCCTGTGCCAAAATCGTCGATTGATACCAAACCACCCATGCTCCGAAATTCTTCCAGTGTTGATTCAATATTATTTTTTGTAGCAACAAATAAGCCCTCGGTAATTTCCAGTTTTAAACGTCTTGCATCAATATTTTCTGTGGCGATAACGTCTTTTAATATGGCTAATACATCCTGCTCCAAAAACTGTCGGGGGGATAAATTGATGGCGAGAGAAAAATCGTCATTAACAAAATCTTTCCATTTGTTTAATTGTTCACAGGCTGTACGTAAAACCCACTCGCCGATGGGGATGATCAGGCCAGTATCTTCTGCCAGCGGGATAAATCGTGCGGGTGAAATTTCACCGAGTGCGCCTCTGTTCCAGCGTAACAGCGCTTCGACACCGACCATTTTTCCGCTGTGAAGATTTACCTGTGGCTGGTAAAAAAGTTGAAGGTCATTTTGTTTTAGGGCGATGCGTAATTCTTTTTCAAGCAAGAGCCGGTTTTGAACAATTTCGTTCATATTTTTAGAAAAATATTGAAAGTTATTTCGTCCGCGATCTTTTGCAGAATACATGGCGATGTCTGCATTTTTTAACAGGGTTTCTGCGTTTGTCGCATCTCTTGGAAAAAGGCTAATGCCAATACTACAGGTAATGGTAAATTTATGATCGCTGAGGAGAATCGAGTGCTCGAAGTTTTTGAGTATTTTTCGAGTCACGATGGCGATGTTTTCCGGGTTGAGTATTTGATCAAGAACAATAACAAACTCATCACCACCAAGCCTTGCAACGGTGTCTTCATCTCGAATGCTTGCTTTTAGGCGTTTTGCTATTTTAGATAATAACTGGTCGCCGGTTTCATGGCCGAAACCATCATTGATATTTTTAAATTTATCAATATCGATGAACAATAGGGCTACTTGATAATGATTGCGACTGGCAACGGCCAGAGAATGAATCAGGCTCTCCATTAGTAGCGTCCGGTTAGGCAGGTCGGTGAGGGTGTCGTGTGTAGCCTGATGAGACGTATAGTCCAGCAGTTTTGTGGTTTCTGTAATGTCACTAAAGGCCAGGACTATGCCTCGATTTACCGATGATGATTGTTTGATTTCGCCGACGGTTGTTCTAATCGTATATTTTTTGCCATCTTTATTGGTTAATAAATGCCGTTCGTGCGGTGATTTTTTATTCTTTTGTGGTAGATGCTGCAATAAGGCAAAAGTCAGGCGTTCCCCGGTAGACTGTTCAATGACGTTAAACACGGATTCGATGGGTTTGTTGATTGCGTTGTAATTTGTTTCGCCGGTGAGTAGTTCTGCAACGGGGTTCATGTACAAAATATTTCCACTGTGGTCAAGCGTGATAACACCGTCTGCAATGGATTGCAATGTGACTTCGGCTTGCTCTTTTTCCTGAGATAATTGTTTTCGCATTAAAATCATTCGTCGCCAGCCATACAGCGGGTAACTGACTAAAAGGGCGATGATGATTTCAGCCGGTGGAATCCAGAGGGTAAGGCTTTTCAATGCCAATAAGCTAATGCTAATTGCGATGAGGCTAAATAAAAATGTTAGTGCCAGTGATATGCCCGGCCTGTTATAGGTGTAAGTGAAGAAAAGCAGAGATAACAGCGCCGCACCAGTGAAATAGATGAGGTAAGCAGGTGCTGGCGTTATTGCCTTGTTATTGAGTAAGGCCTCTGTGATTGCCGCATGATAAAATAAACTGCTGATCAGCGAGTGTTCCGTGCCGTTGGCGATGGGCAAATTGGTGGCTACCCCGGTGGCGGTGACGCCAATAAAAATAATCTTTTCGGCCAGTTGCTGAAGTAAAACATCGTTGTTTAAGACGTCAATATATGAGAAAGTTTTATAACGTTTTTTTGCCTGTTTAAGTGGCAGTAATACTTGATTATTTCTGACCCATTTTCCTTCGTTTAATGTGGAAACACGATTACTTATCTGGCCGGGTAAATCAGAAAAACGTCTCCGCTGGGCTGTTTCGAGTGCTGCGAGGCCCAGTGCGGATAGGTTGCTTTGATTTAGACCAGCTTTTAAAAAAACACGCCTCACCAGTCCGTCAGAGTCAACTTCTGCATCGACATGAGCTAACTGGTTGGCCACTTTTTTAAGCGTCGGAATAGGATATTGAAGGTTTACTGTGTTGTTAAAAGTTTGTAATACCGGTAATACAACGTGGCCATTATTTTTGATTGCTTCGGCGAATGTCGTATCACCGTTGATGTTCCGCGAGTCGGGGCCCATGAAAAGTATATCAAAGGCTACGGCTTTTGGCTTGACGGGGATCAGGCGTGTTAATAGCCCGGCGTGAATGCTGCGAGACCATGGCCACGCGCCGATTTGCTCAAGACTTTTATCATCAACTTCGATAATAGCGATATCGGTATTTGACTCTGCGGTAGTGTCAGCTTGTAGCGAATCGTAAACAATAAAATTCAGGCGTTCGGCCATGTTTGAGTATTGAACAGCGAAAAAAATAACGAACGTGCTAATAATGACAACCAGGTATTCCGATTTGTGTTGACGACCTAGCGTCATGGCTCCCCCGTTTTTTTATGTGTATCAACATTGATGAGCGTTCGGCCAAAAAAACCTTTTTTCAGAAGTTTAACGTGCTGCACCCGGCTCATTTTTCCTTCGTATCCGTCGGTGCCAATGCTTGAGACCCGAACGAAGTAGTCACCCGGTTCTTCTATTGGAAGTCGGTAGTGCGCGTTTGATATTGTGGTGTCGAGTAAAAGCAGTGAAAAATCCGATATTGCGGATATTTGCAGATGATATTGGTGTTTTTGTTTTTCTTCGTGCGTCGTTGTTTTTGGTGATCCGCTATGCCAACTGAGTTGAATGTTGCCTTTTTTATATCCGGCACCGGCGAGCACGGGCACGGATGGTGAAATTCGAAAAGACCTTGCTTCTGTAAATTGACTGGTAAACGACTGTATTTTATTTTTTTTATCTAACGCTGCGACATGCCAGAAATATCGGCCGCTGGGTAGTCGGTCGGCTATTGCCAGTCGGGTAAAATAATACGGGAATACATCAATGCGCAGTTGTGTAAACCGGGCATCGTTTGCGAGTTGAAAGTGGTACCCGTTTTCGGTGTCTGATTCTCCCCATAAAAAGGCAAATTGTTTTTCTTCGAATATTGCACCATCATCGGGAAACACTAGCGTGGGTATTTTAGGTGGAGGCGTTTTGGAAGGCAGCTGTACGTTAAATTGATGGTAGGCGACCTGTCCGCCCAGCCCGTTTTTGTTGTACGAAAAAACGCGTAAAACGTAGTTGTCGGCATTTAAATTTGAGAAACTGATTTCCGGTTTTGAAATATCCTGGCCGAATATTTGTTGGCCAAACTCCTTACCCTTACCCTTACTCAATTCTACGCGATAGCTAATGGCATTTTTAATGGGTGGAAAGCGGAAGAAAACCGGCATTTTATTAAATTCACGTCGAAGGTTTGAGAGGTCAGCAGCAGGTAACAGTTTTGTGGGTGTGCTGGGTGGCTGGCCCTCTTTAATCGCGACACCAAAACCTTTTTCCACCACAACAACTTTGCCTTGGCTTGATACGCCAACGCTGCCTTCTAGTACTTCGGTGCGAAATTGCTGAGTCAGCGGGTCGTTTGATACTCGAAAATTGGTGCCTCGTACAGAGGCGACGGCTGACGGGGTTGAAATAATAAAGCGGGAGTTTGGGTTTGTTGATTTTTTAACATTATTTGTAATGTTGCCCTGTAATAGTTGAAGCTGGATGTCTCGGTCGGCTTTACTGTCCTCTGCAAAGCGGATTTTTTTAATCGTTAACTGACTGTTTTCCTGTAGCGAACTGGTTGAGCCGGTTTTGAACTCAAATCCAACGTTGGAGTCATCGCCAGTAATGATGCTGTCCCCTTCAAAAACTTCTATGTCGGGTTTTATCGCGGGCATCTTACCGTCTTTATTTGTAACGCTGACATCGCCTTGAATATGTTTGATGACGGCGCGATTTCTGTCGGTTTTAAGTAGGGCTACGGGGATACGAATCCGGCTGTCTGGTGCAAGTTGATGCGGGTTTTCTATTTTGTTAAGTTGCTGAAGTTTCTTCCAGTCATTGGGGTCGTTAAGCCGCTTTTCACTGATACCCCAGAGGGTATCACCGGGTTTGACGGTGTAGAATGTTTCTGTGGCGAATGCGTTGACGGGAATTTGTAATAAAATACCAATTAATAGCCCCGTTAATAGCCCCGTTAATAGCCTCGTTAATAGCGCAGCCACGGCGCGATGTTGGCGTAATCGGGCCATAAGTGGTTCGATGGTGAGCGGGTTTATTCTCACGTGTCTGGTCATGAAAATATCTCTTTAAGTATGGAACGATTACTTTTATCTGCAGATAATTATATTAAACCTCATGACGTATAAGACGCTATTAAATGCTTGGCAAGGCTTAGCGGTAATAACTTCTGACGACGCCCTGGCTCCAATAGGCTGCAGCAACCAGGCTGAGTCCCCCAAGCAGCATTAAACGTGTGAACAGAAATGCACCTGCTATTGAAAGCACAAATCCAGCCAGGCTCAGGTAGTAAGGCAAAACTTCATCGGTGTAGTCGACAAGCGCACGAATTCTTTTTACAACAATGAAAAATAAAACCCCGAGAATTGCGAGCAATATATTGTCATCCGGTACGATATCGTAACCCAGGTTTAACAGTGCGGCCTTCAGTGGTGCCGAGGCCATCCAGCAAAGCCCGACAATAAAAGCACAAATAGAGAGAAAAAGACTGTTCATAGTGAATGACGGGTGATTTTTTTGACTGAATTACCTTCGAGCATAACGTAAACTTAAATAGAATACTACATACACTCAGGGTCACCGGCATATTTCGCCTTCTGAGTTAGACCAGTGAAAAAAACGAGGAATTATTCGATGCAAAAAAGCGGTGTGTTGTTGACAGGTGTGTTGTTATTACACGGCATATTGAGTTCCGTTAGTTTTGCGGCAGTACCTGTACAGGCATTAGCTGCGGCAAGCGGGCAGGAAATGCCGTCACTTGCACCGATGCTGGAAAAAATCACCCCGGCGGTGGTGAATATTTCCACTCGCAGTCGCGTGCTGGTAAAAGACAATCCGCTGTTAAATGATCCGTTCTTCCGTCGCTTTTTCAAGTTGCCTGAGCGTTATCCTGAAAAAGAAACCCAAAGCCTGGGCTCCGGTGTTGTGGTTGACGCAAAAAACGGCTACATACTCACCAATAATCATGTTATTGATAAAGCTGACGAAATAACCGTTACCTTACGTGACAATCGAAAACTAAAAGCAATATTGATCGGCAGTGATCCGGATACAGACATTGCGGTTGTTCGGGTAGAGGCAACGCAGCTGACGGATGTGGCGCTGGCCGACTCTGAAAAATTACGCGTGGGTGATTATGTTGTCGCCATCGGTAATCCGTTTGGCCTGGGGCAAACGGTGACATCCGGTATTGTCAGCGCGTTAGGTCGAAGCGGGCTGGGCATTGAAGGCTTTGAAGATTTTATTCAAACCGATGCCTCGATCAATCCGGGAAACTCCGGTGGCGCATTGGTAAACTTACGGGGCGAGCTGGTGGGCATTAATACGGCGATTTTGTCAAGAAGCGGCGGTAACGTGGGCATTGGTTTTGCCATACCAATGAACCTTGTCAAAGACATCATGCATCAGTTAATTGCTGATGGTGAAGTTAAACGTGGTCGTTTAGGCGTGTATGTGCAGGACTTAACGCCCGATCTGGCGCGGGCGTTTGGTATGGATCAATTAAACGGCGCAATCATTTCTCAGATACACCCGGCATCACCGGCGGAAAAATCAGGCTTAAAAGCCGGTGACGTGATTGTGTCGGTGGGTAATCGCCGGGTAAATAGCAGCGCAGATTTGCGCAATGTGGTTGGGCTGTTAAGAATCGGGCGAAAGGTATCGCTGGAAATTGTCAGAAACGAGCAGCATTTAAAGGTATTGGCCACCATAACCGCGCAGGAGCAGCGGCGATTGAATGGAAAAGAGCTGTCGAATATTTTTTCGGGTGCGGTTTTAGGTGTGGTCAGGCATGACGGGGCCAATTCACGTCAAACCTCCGGTATTCAGGTGGTGAAGTTAGCCCGAAATAGCGCGGCCTGGGATTCCGGCTTGCGAAAAAATGATCTGATTGTGGCGGTTAATCGCGCACTTGTCAGTGATTTTGACACTTTAAAATCCGCGTTAAAACGCTCAAGCAGTGGCGTTTTGCTAAATATTCGCCGTGGAGAGACCGGCTTATTTATACTCATCGAATAAACCGGTTGGTGGCTCGAAAAGATCATATCTGATGTATCAATTGTTATTTTTATACTAGGGTTAAAACGCTTAATTGGCGATTACGTGGCGGAAACGTTAAAGTACGCTAATATAAGCTAGCAGTAATACTCTTTTCTGGTTTCTATTGATTTTGCATCGGTATGTCATGTAAATAGCGAAGTCAGATCAGGGTAAGTCGCTAAGCAAAAACGGATATTTGTACCCAGCTAAAGTAGGAAAATGTATGCAACAAGGCGATACCCAAACGGGCGACGTTAAAGTCGACGTCAAAAATACCACCTGTTACATGTGCGCATGTCGTTGTGGTATTCGAGTAACACTGCACAATAATGAAGTACGTTATATTCAGGGTAATCCTGAGCACCCTTTAAACAAAGGTGTTATTTGCGCCAAAGGCTCTTCGGGCATCATGAAGCAGTATTCGCCTGCGCGCCTGACGAAACCCTTGTTACGCAAACCCGGAACAGATCGTGGCGACGCTGCGTTTGAAGAAATTTCCTGGGATAAGGCCTTTGAAATTCTGGAAACACGTTTAAGTCACCTGCGCGCAACTGATCCGAAAAAGTTTGCCCTGTTTACCGGTCGTGATCAAATGCAGGCGCTCACCGGTTTATTCGCGCGCCAGTTTGGTACACCTAATTACGCAGCTCACGGTGGCTTTTGCTCCGTTAATATGGCTGCAGGTATGATTTATACCATCGGCGGTTCATTCTGGGAGTTTGGCGGGCCTGATCTCGATCAAAGCAAAGTCTTCATGATGTTCGGCACCGCTGAAGATCACCATTCAAACCCGCTAAAAGCCGCCATTTCAAAATTTAAACGTAACGGTGGCCGTTTTATTTCGATCAATCCGGTTCGCACCGGCTACTCTGCTATTGCTGACGAATGGGTGCCGATTAAGCCGGGCACTGACGGCATTTTTATTATGGCGATGCTGCGTGTTTTGTTGGACGAAGATTTAATTGATAAAGAATTTTTAGTTGAATACACAAATTCTGCTCAGCTTGTGATTCAGGACGAGTCCAGCAACGACTTCGGCATGATGGCGCGTAACGAAAAAGGTGAAGCGCTTTGGTGGGATGAGAATACAAAGCAGATTGTGCCATTTAAAACCGAAGCTGCAAAGCCAGCATTGTTGGGTAGCTATCAATTAACCGATGGCAGCAAAGTTGTGCCTGCCTTTCAGCTGTTAGCCGATCGTATTAATGAATACACACCGGAAGAAGCATCAACGGTAACCGGAATTCCGGTTGGTGATATTTATCGCCTCGCACGTGAGCTTGGCAATACTGCGTTAAAACAAAGTTTTGAAATGCCGGTGGAATGGGAAGACAGTTGGGGCAAAAAATATGACTCAGTAACCGCGCGTCCGGTTTCATTTCATGCGATGCGTGGTTTGGCCGCACACTCAAACGGCTTTCAAACCATTCGCGCCTTTTCATTATTGTTAACCGTGCTTGGTACGATTGATCGCCCAGGTGGTTTTCGTCATAAAGCGCCTTTCCCACGTCCGATTCCGCCGGGGCCGCCAGTGCCAAACGGGCCTGACGCGGTTAAGCCAAACACACCATTAAATGGTGCGCCGTTGGGTTCAATCTCCAGCCCTGAAGAATTGTTTGTGGACGAAAAAGGTGAGCCGGTTCGATTAGACAAAGCATTTTCATGGGAGCATCCGCTTTCCATGCACGGCCTTATGCATAACGCGATAACGAATGCATGGCGGGGCGATCCGTATTCGATTGATACGATGTTTATTTTTATGGCTAATATGGCGTGGAACTCAACAATGAATACGGCATCTGTGCGTGAAATGTTAAATGACAAAAACGAAGACGGTGAATTTAAAATTCCATTCCTTGTCGTTTGTGATGCGTTTCAATCAGAGATGGTTTCATTTGCTGATCTGGTTTTGCCCGATACAACCTATCTTGAACGCCACGATACGATCTCTATTCTTGATCGGCCGATTTCAGAATACGATGCGGTAGTTGACTCTGTGCGTATTCCGGTTGTGGAGCCAAAAGGCCAATGCAAGCCTTTTCAGGAAATGCTGGTGGAGCTTGCCGGCCGTTTGAAACTACCCGCGTTTACCAAAGAGGACGGCACGCGAAAATTTAAAGGTTACACTGATTTCATTCTTAACTTTGAAACTGCACCGGGTTCTGGACAAGGTTTCCTTGCCGGTTGGCGTGGTAAAGACGGTGAAAAGTCATTTAAAGGTGAGCCGAATCAAAAACAGTGGGATATGTATGAAAAAAACAATTGCGTTTTTCAACATCATATTCCGGTAAAACACCAGTACATGCGTAATTTTAATAAGGGCTATCTGGAATGGTCGAAGGGAAACAGTTTTATCGGTAAGTCTGATCCCATCGTGATTCATGTCTATTCCGAAATTTTGCAAAGTTTTCGTTTAGCTGCCGAAGGCAAACGTGAAGGCCGTCAGCCACCGGATAGATTACGTAACCGAATAAAAACTTATTTTGACCCACTGCCGTTTTATTACGTGCCGATTGAACAGCAACGCACGGACAATGAACAATTTCCGTTAAGCGCATTAACACAACGGCCAATGGCGATGTACCACAGCTGGGACTCGCAAAATGCCTGGTTGCGGCAGATTCATGCTCATAATTATTTGTACATGAGTCCAAAACTTGGTGAAAAAGGTAACTTTGACGATGGCGACTGGGTGTGGGTTGAATCCATGCACGGAAAAGTACGTGCCATGTGCCGTTTTTCAGAAGCGGTTGAGCCGGGCACTGTCTGGACGTGGAATGCGATTGGTAAAGCTTCCGGCGCATGGAATCTGGAATCCGATGCGAACGAATCACGTAAAGGCTTTTTGCTGAATCATTTGATTTCAGAAGAATTGCCACCGGTTGAAGGCAGTGATGAAGGTGATCATATCTCAAACTCTGACCCGGTGACGGGACAGGCGGGTTGGTATGATGTGCGCGTTAAAGTATATAAAGCCGAAGACGATGAAAGTGTTTCATGGCCTCAGTTTAGTCCGATGAAGGCGGTACCGGGTACACCCGAACGACGATCCGTTTTATCGTATTTTGCGGGGAAAGGGCTTTTTGGCGAAAAACAGTTTGGAGAGAAAAAAGCAGGAGGTGACAAATGACACAGCTTGCGCTCGTTATTGATTTAAATGTTTGTGTTGGTTGCCACGCCTGTGTCACCAGTTGTAAACAATGGAATACATCCTCCGGTTATGCCGGGGCATTGCCTGACGATAATCCTTATGGGGCAGATCCCACCGGGGTTTTTTTTAACCGTGTGCAAACTTACGAAGTAGGCAGTTTTCCAAACACGGATACCGTTCATTTACCTAAGTCATGTTTACATTGTGAAGATCCACCATGCGTACCGGTTTGCCCAACAGGCGCCAGCCATAAACGTGAAGAAGATGGCATCGTCTTAGTCAATTACGACAAATGCATCGGTTGCAAATATTGCTCATGGGCTTGCCCTTATGGTGCGCGTGAATTTGATGAACACGAAAAGGTCATGAAAAAATGTACCCTTTGTGTTGATCGAATTTATGATGAAGATATTCCAGAGGCGGAAAGAAAGCCATCCTGTGTTATTGCCTGCCCTGCTAGTGCACGAATTTTTGGTGACGTGCATGATCCGGAGTCAGAGGTTTCAAAAGCCATTCGCAATAACAATGGATTCGCGTTGATGCCAGAGATCGGCACCAAACCGGCAAATCAATATTTGCCACGAGCAAATCGAAAAGAATATTAATTTTCAAATACTACAAATACGGAGCGTTGCAGCGTTATGCATCCAGCATTTTCAGTGATATTTTTAACCACCTTAATTGGTGTTGCACAGGGTTTATTCACCGCCTTGATGATTGGGCAGACCTACGAGCTATCCGACAGCAGTTTGTCATTTGGTAATGATTTTTACGCGATAGGCGCTGTACTGGTTTTGTTGTTTATGGGTGGTGGATTAATCGCGTCATTTTTTCACTTAGGCCGACCAGAGCGCGCCTGGCGTTCAGCCACTATGTGGCGAACTTCCTGGTTGTCGCGTGAAGTTATCGCTATTCCGCTATTTATGTTTGTGACGTTTTTATACGCATACACGCAATATACCGGCGCGGCAAACAGCACGACATTATTGATTGGTTTAATCGGTGTAATTGCCAGTTTCATTTTGTTTTATTGCACCGGCATGATCTACGCGTGTTTAAGTTTTTTGCGTGAATGGGCAACCCCGTTAACGATTGTGAATTTTATTTTATTCGGTACGGCATCGGGTTTTAGTTTTGCTGCTTTTTACGCGGCAATCTCCGTGCCGGAATTAATCGACGTTTATGCCAGTTTCGCCGTTGTTTTAACCTTGCTGGGTTTCGCCACACGTATATGGACATTACGTCGTAACGCAGCATTAAAACCAAAAACCACAACACAAACCGCAATCGGCTCAAAACATTCACAAGTGCGCCAGGTCTCTCAGGGGCAAATGGGCGGTTCGTACAATACGCGTGAATTTTTTCACCACAAAACGGCCGGCACAGTTAAAAACGTTAAGCTAGCCTTTTTGATTTTAGCCTTTCCAGTACCGGTTTTGCTTTTGTGTCTAGGCATGGCGTTTGACTCTGGCGTTACTTTGTTTCTGGCATTCGCCACACAATACATTGGTTTGATAGCGGAGCGATGGTATTTCTTTGTGCAGGTTAATCATCCGCAGAATCTGTATTATCAAACAATATCCTGATAAATCAATAGGTAAAAATTTTATACAGGGGCGCTATTAAGCGCCCTTTTTTTAACTTATTTTCAGTGGGATCTGAGCCCATTGAAAACATGTTTGTTGTGGAGGGTATAATCCTAGAAAAATCAGTTGATCCACGAGCTAGAGCACAACTACTTGATTCGCTTGGCTATATGATAAAGGTTTGATTCACCAACCAGGTGAACGCAAACTTTTTCATTACGCCAATCAAACCAATTACTTGCACTCTATTCTCGCGTCCAACTGATCTTTCTAGGATAATTGGCTGATATGAACTCAAAAGGAGAGTAAGTGATATGTGCCAATTACTTGGAATGAACTGTAATGTGCCAACGGATATTTGTTTTTCGTTTGAAGGTTTTCAGGCGCGTGGCGGTAAAACGGATATTCATGCAGATGGTTGGGGTATTGGTTTTTATGAAGGAGATGGTAGCCGGCTTTTTATTGATACAAAACCGTCGTGTGAGTCTGCTGTTGCTGAGCTGGTGCGAAATTACCCGATCCACTCATTAAATACGATTGCCCATATTCGTAAGGCAACGCACGGTGAAATCTCGTTAAAAAACACCCACCCTTTTCAGCGGGAGCTTTGGGGTAATTACTGGGTGTTTGCACACAATGGTGAATTGAAAGATTTTAATCCGGTGTTATCCGGTCAGTTTCAGCCGGTGGGTGACACCGATAGTGAGCTGGCTTTTTGTTATTTAATGGATCGCTTATCACAGCGATTTCCATCCGCTAGGCCGACCTTACGTCAAATTTATGCGGTGTTAGCTGAGACAAGTAAAAAAATCGCCAGACACGGCATGTTTAATTTCCTGCTTTCCGATGGTACGATATTTTTTGCGCACTGTAGTACAAATCTGCATTACACCATTCGAAAGGCACCATTTAAAAAAGCTCACCTGGTTGATGAAGATGTTAGCGTTGATTTTGCCGAGGTCACAACGCCAAATGATATTGTAACGGTGATAGCCAGTGTGCCGCTAACGGATAATGAAGAGTGGACAAAGTTTACAGAGGGCGAGCTTATTTTATTTAAAGGTGGCTTGCCAATGTTTGATTGAGCGCTTTTTCCGGCTATTGTTGCCGATAAATTTGTTGCCGATAGGCAAGGCCGGGAAACAGTATATGGGCTAATGCGTCCATGCTGAATTCTGGGTCATCCTTGATTTGGATAAACGTATTCTTGCCGCCCCCGCTCTCAAGACGAAATGTTTTTGCCGCCGTTTGAGGTTGATAAATTGAGACCTTATCTGCCGTTCGAAATGCCACCGATGTCGTGTAAACGGAGACCTGTTTGTTTTTGATCTGTGGAATATTCATAAACAGGTTTCGTCCAATCATTGGGTGCTCCGTTTCCATACCCAACAGGTCGAGTGCGGTGGGTAGTAAATCAATCTGGCTACCTAATGTGCTAATACGCGCAGGCTTTAGGCCAGGAGCGATAATCAGAGCGGGGATTTTATATTTGTTTACTGGCACCAGTGAGTCTGCGCGAATGAGCAGGGGGTGATCGGCGGTAATTAAAAAAACGGTATCGTTAAAGTATTCTTCTTTTTTCGCCAGCTTAAAAAATTTACCCAGTGCATAATCGGCGTATTTTGTTGCGTTGTTCGGCGTATGAGCCGGCTGCTCGTATAGTGAAATTTTACCGTCTGGAAAGTCAAACGGTGGATGGTTTGATATGGTTAAAACAACGGATAAAAAATTTTTCCCCTGTTGTTTGCGAAAGATTGTATTAGCCTTAACAAATGTGTCTTCATCAGATACGCCCCAGGTACCGTAATAGTTCGGGTTTATAAAATCGGCCTCATCAATGATTTGATCGAAGCCATTACCAATAAAAAAAGCGGCCATGTTATCAAAGTGGGATTCGCCGCTGTAAATGAAACTGGTTTGATAATCAAATCTTTTTAATAATGATGCGATAGTGAAAAAATTTGTTTGTGCCAGAGGCATTTTTAAAATACTGCTGCCTTTGGCTGTGGGTAAATAGCCGCTGACCATTGCCTCAATACCCCTTGAGGTTCGAGTACCAATTGAATGAATGTTGGTGAAGAGCACACCCTCTTTACTTAGTTCGTCAAAATTGGGGGTCAGAGTTATTCCGTTGATGTCGCCACCGAGCGTACCGATATGGTCGGACCCGAATCCCTCCATGACAATGATGACCAAGTTAAGTGGCCGATTTCGCACTATTGTGGGCTTTTGAATGTGTAAGGTCGGAATCGCTGGATTAGTAAAGTTTTCTGCGGGCACGTCCATGTATTTTTTTATACGTGAAATAACATCGTCTTGTGCCATATTGCCGAAAAGTTTGTTGGAGTTTAACGTAGAACGACGAGAGAGATAAACCGAGTAAGTCAGTGAATAAGAGGAATTTTGCGCTAGCTGGTTGAGCAAATGATTATTTGAAAATGCGGCAATGCCGGGGTTCGCATTTGCCTGGCCGGTACCCGACCTTGCGCCAATGGTGAACAGTATAATGACGACAGGTAAAACAATAAGTTGTTTTGTGTAAGACCATTCACCCGCTCGGCGCAGTAGTAAGTTGATTGCTCGCCAGCCAATTTTGATAAAATAGTAAATAAAAATAACGCTTAAAGTGAGTAGAAGTTTATATTCCCCCCAAAGCATAGAAATAACTTCTTTCGGGTGTGTGAGGTATTGAAAAAACTGCTGATCCGGGCGGCTGCTAAATTGATCGAGAAAGGGCCATGAGACGATCTCCATAAAAACAAAAAAAGTGATGACAAGTAAAAAATAGCCCGAGATAACCGTTCGAAGACGAGAAAAAAAAGTGGCGGGAGATAATAGCGTAATTAGGATAGGCAAGCTGAAAAAGAGGGACAGTATAATAGTGTCCATACGCAGGCCAAGCGGAAGGTAATGAAGAAAGCCGGCTGTGTTCAATATACTATCGGAAAAATAAAAACCCAACGCAATACGGTTTAAAAAAAACACCAGTAGGCAGACGGTAAAAAGCCCGAGGCTTGGGCCGAGTGGCCCAAGTTTTTCAAAAGTACGGATCATAAGTTCAAAACGTAAACAAGTGATAATCTGGTTAGCATCAGATAATAAAATTTTCCAGCTTGTGGCCAAAATTTTCTTCGTACAACTCAGCAAAAGACGTTTTGTCAAATTTGTGATTTTGCGGGCCGTGGCTGGCCATTTTAATTGCACCAATCAATGAGGCTATTCGACCGGTTGTTTCCCAGTTTAGATTGTTCATAATGCCGTAAAGTAAACCCGCTCGATAGGCATCACCGCAACCGGTAGGGTCGATTAAGGCATCTGCTTTTGCCGCTGGAATTTCGTGGCGGTGTTTGCTGGTATAAATGTGTGAGCCTTTGCCGCCCAGCGTGACAATGTAGGCATCGACGCGTTCTGCAATTTCATGCGCTGACAGGCCGGTACGGTCCTGTAAAAGTTCGGCTTCATAGTCATTGACTGTCACATAAGTTGCTTCGTCAATAAATTTAAGCAAGTCGTCGCTGTTAAACATTGGCATGCCCTGGCCGGGATCAAAAATAAACGGAATTTTAGCCGCAGCAAATTGCTGGGCGTGTTGAATCATGCCGTCACGACCATCGGGTGAAATAATGCCAATGCTGACGCCGCTGGCATCAGCAACAGATTGTTCGTGAGCCAGGCTCATTGCGCCGGGGTGAAATGCGGTGATCTGGTTGTCGTCAAGGTCAGTGGTTATGTAGGCTTGGCCGGTGTATTCGTTATCGGCGATTTTGATGTATTCCTGAGTGATGCCGGATGCTCTCATCCAGTCAGCGTAAGGGCCGAAGTCTTTACCAACTACTGCCATAGGTGTCGGGTCGCCGCCAAGTAATTTTAAATTGTAGGCAATGTTACCTGCACAGCCGCCAAACTCTCTACGCATGGTGGGTACAAGAAAAGACACGTTTAAGATGTGCACTTTGTCGGGCAGTATGTGATTTTTAAACTGGTCTGGAAACGTCATTACGGTATCGAATGCGTATGATCCACAGATAAGAGCTGTCATTTAGAATATTCCTTTTGTAAATTTTAACAAATTACTGTTAATACATTGCGCTTAAAAAATAATGATAGCAGCCCAGATAACCGCAACATTTAGCAGTGCGAATGAAACAGCGGCAGAGCCAATGTCTTTAGCGCGGCCGGCTAACTCGTGTATTTCAGGGCCAATTCGGTCTACCACTGCTTCAATCGCCGAGTTCAATAACTCAACAATTAAAACAAGGAGCAGGCTGCCGATTAAAAGCGCAAGTTCAATGCCGTTATCGGCAAAATAAAATGCCAGCGGTAATAAAATAATGGCCAGCCAGACTTCTTGTCGAAAAGCTTCTTCGTGTTTGTACGCCGCCTTAAGCCCCTGGGTAGAATACTTGGCGGCATCAACGAAACGCAAAAAACCGCGGCTTTCGGCGGCCATAATTATTCTGCCGTTGTGTCAGTTGGTGTCCAGCGTAAATCAAGCTTTCGGGCGGCGCGTACGTCGTCAAGTCGTTTTACCGGCATGGTGTGTGGCGCGCCCGTGACAAGGTCGGGCGTTTCCTTGGCCTCTTTTAAAATCTGCGCCATTGCGTCAACGAAGGCATCGAGTAACTCTTTCGGCTCGGTTTCGGTGGGTTCGATTAATAGGCACTCTGGTACAAGTAATGGAAAATAGGTGGTAGGTGCGTGAAAGCCGTAATCTAATAATCGTTTTGCGAAATCCATCGTATTGATGCCAAGTTCTTTGCTTTCTTTTTTCAGTGTAATGATAAATTCGTGAGTCGCACGGCGATTTTCAAACGCGACACTAAAGCCACGTTTTTGTAGTTCGGTCATTAAATAGTTGGCGTTAAGTGTGGCAAACTCGGCAACTCGAACCATGCCTTCCTTACCCAACAATCGGGCGTAGATATAAGCACGCAGTAAAATACCGGCGTTACCCATAAAGGCGGATAACGGGCCAATTGTATCAGGGCAATCGGATTCATATTTTAAATAAAACTGATCGTCTTTTTTATCAACAATCGGAATCGGCAAATACGGTTTTAGTTTGTCATTTACGCCAACCGGGCCCGCACCGGGGCCACCGCCACCGTGAGGTGTTGAAAAGGTTTTGTGCAAATTCATGTGGATCACATCAAAGCCCATGTCGCCGGGTTTTACCTTACCTAAAATGGCATTTAGATTAGCACCATCATAATAAAGCAGGCCGCCGGCTTCATGAACAATTTGTGCGATTTCAGTAATTGAGCGCTCAAACACACCGAGGGTCGAAGGATTAGTCAGCATCAGGCCCGCTGTTTGCGGGCCGACGGCGGCTTTTAAGGCGTCTATGTCTACGTCGCCGTTTTTGTCCGTTGGAATTTCTCTGACTTTATAACCACACATAACAGCCGTGGCTGGGTTTGTGCCGTGCGCGGCATCGGGCACTAAAATTTCGCAACGTTCATCATCTTGTCTTGCATCATGATAAGCGCGAATCATGGCGATGCCTGCAAATTCGCCCTGTGCGCCAGCCATTGGTGCAAGTGATACAGCTGTCATGCCGGTAACGTCTTCGAGGATGATCTGTAAGTCGTGCATACAGCTTAAAAAACCCTGGCTTAACTTTGGATGGCTTAAGGGGTGCCGTGATAAAAAGCCGGGTAGCATCGCCAGTGAGTTACAGGCGCGCGGGTTGTACTTCATGGTACAGGAGCCCAGCGGATAAAAGTGTGTATCGATGGAAAAATTCTTTTGCGACAAAATGGTGTAGTGTCTCACCGCTTGCAGCTCGGAGACTTCCGGCAGCGTCGCCTTATCTTCGCGTAATAAGGTTGAAGGAATATTGTGTTGTTCACTAAAGTCGGTGGTTTGTTGAGAAGTGTTTTCCCGGCCTTCGTGTGACTGTTCAAAAATAAGCATGATGTGCCTTCATTTAATTCTGTAACTGATTCTGTTAATTTGATAAAAAGCCAAATGCGGTTTCAAAATCCGGCGCATTAGCGATGTCATCGACGAGTTCAAAGTGGCGTATTATATTTTTACTGTCCAGAACAAAAACAGCTCTTGCGGCAAGGCCTGCCAGTGCACCATCTACCAATAATACACCATAGTCTTCTGCAAACTGTTTGCTTTGCATCATGGACAATGGTGTGATGTTTTTGGTTTTGTTCTGTTTGCAATAACGTTGCTGCGCGAAAACTAAGTCCGCCGAAATGACAATAAAATCGGTGTGTTTATATTCAGCAGCCTTTTCATTTAATTTTTTCGTCGTGTCAGCGCAAACCATTGTGTCGAGGCTGGGCACGGTATAAATTAATTTATGATCAGCGCTAAAATCCGATAACGATTTTTCTTTCAGCTTTGTATTAAGTAAGGTGAAATTTGCTGCAGTGTCACCGATTTTGGGTAACGCTGCATTGGTATTGCAAACCTTGCCTTGAAGTGATGTTTTTGCCATAAGCTTTAGCTTTTGCCCGGATTTTCATTGTTGCTCAGGCAAAGTTTTAGCTTGGTGCAAAATTCAGCTAAGTCTTCTTCTGTTTTCGTTTCGGTGGCGCAAACTAGCAGTGAATTTTCCAACTCGGGATAATTTTTCGCGAGGGATACGCCGCCTACAATATTGTGTTCGGCAAGTTTGGTTAAGACCTCGTCTACCCGCTTGTTAATTTTAATCACAGTTTCATGAAAATTTGCGCTGTTAAAAACAACAGACACACCTTCAATCTTGCTTAACATGCCGATTAATTTTTGTGTGTTTTGATGAGACGTCATCGCAGTTTGTTTTATGCCTTCAAAACCCATGATAGACAAATAAATGGTTGCCGCAGTCACCATCAAACCCTGATTAGTACAAATGTTTGAAGTAGCTTTTGAGCGGCGAATATGCTGTTCGCGTGCCTGTAAGGTGAGTGTAAAACCTTCTTTACCATCAAGGTCAATTGTACGGCCAACGATGCGGCCGGGTAGTTGACGTGCCAATGCCTGTTTGCTGCACATGAAGCCAAAATAAGGCCCGCCTGAGGCTAATGGAATACCAAAGGGTTGTCCCTCACCGCAAACGATGTCAGCACCTTTTTCTCCCCAGCTACCCGGTGCTTTTAAAACGGCTAAGCTCATGGGATTTACAACGGCGATAACCAGTGCATTGTGTTTGTGCGCCCAGTCGGTTAACGCATCAACGTCTTCAAGCGAGCCAAAAAAGTTAGGTTGTGAAATAACAAGTGCGGCAAAATCACCGGGAGTTTCGGGCAGTGAATTAATATCAAGCGTGCCGCTTTGTGAATCAAAATCGAGTTCTTCAAGCGCAATTTTTTGATTCTTAACAATCGTGTTTGTGGTTTTTCGGTACGTCGGATTAACGTTGCGCGGCACCAGTATGCGTTTCGATTTTGATTTTCTGTTGGCCCTTACTGCCATCAACACGGATTCTGCCAACCCGGAAGCACCATCGTATAGCGAGGCATTTGAAACTTCCATGCCGGTTAACGATGTCATCATGGTTTGATATTCGTAAATCAGCTGCAAGGTACCCTGGCTGGCTTCTGCCTGATACGGCGTGTAGGCACTGTAAAATTCGCCTCGTGTGGCAATTTGCCATACCGCAGCGGGTATGTGATGTTCGTAAGCGCCAGCGCCGGCAAAACACAATGGGGTGCCGTCCTGTGATGCGCGGCGTGACAAAATCTGGCTGACTTGCATTTCAGATGCACGGCCGGGTGTTTTCGGTAAATCTGATTGAATTAAATCAGCCGGAATTTCATCAAACAAGGCATCTATGTCGTTAACGCCAATGGACTGTAACATTTCTGCTACATCGTTTTTTGTGTGGGGAATGTAAGGCATGGCGGTTTTTTAATGCTCTTCTGATTCAATAAATTCAGCGTATTGATCTGCGCTCATGAGTTGATCAAGCTCTTTCATGTCACTCAGTTTGACGCGAAAAACCCAGCCGTCAGAATAGGGTCCGTTGTTGATGCTTTCGGGGCTATCGGCCAGGTCGTCGTTGGTTTCAATGACTTCACCGGAAACAATGGCGTATAAATCGGAGGCAGCTTTCACTGATTCAACCACGGCGCAGGGCTCTTCCATCGAAATTTCGGTGCCAACTTCGGGTGGCTCGACAAAGACGATGTCACCTAATAAAGTTTGTGCGTGGTCAGTAATGCCAACGCTGGCTGTGCCGTCATGGTTAACTTCAATCCACTCGTGAGTTTGAGAGTATTTTAAATCAGTAGGTATGTCGCTCATGATTTTGGTCCTTGTAAATTTATTAAAGTTTTTAACTATTGTTAATTAAAGGTAATTATGAATTAAATGATTGAATGCATTCTTTACCGTTTCGGGCAAAAGTTGGCTTAACAATTTTCGCGGGTACCTGTTTGCCTCGGATCTCAATGGCGCATTCGCTCTCATCACCTTTTGGGATACGCGCCATGGCGATGGCCTTGCCCAGGGTCGGAGAAAAAGTACCGCTGGTGACTTCGCCAACTTCTGCGCCGTTTACAAATACCTTTTGATGATTACGGATAACGCCGCGTGACTCAAGTACAACGCCGACAAAACGGGTATTGTTATTTTGTTTTATGGCTTCAAGGCTTTTTCTGCCGATAAAATTTCGCTCTGCCGGTTGCCAGGCGACTGTCCACTCCAGTCCACATTCTAATGGTGAAATGGTTTCGTCCATGTCAGTGCCGTATAAGTTCATCCCTGCTTCAAGTCGAAGTGTATCGCGTGCACCAAGACCTATCGGCGCAACGCCTGCTTCGTTTAAGGCATTCCATAAATCAGCGGCGTTTTCACTGGGTAGCATGATTTCAAAACCGTCTTCGCCGGTGTAACCGGTTCGGGCGATAAAATAGGTTTCATGGGCGAGGGCGTTGAAGGGTTTTAATGCCAGTGAGATTTCCTGAATGGCTTCAGGTAACAGGCTCGCCGCAATTTTGCGTGCGTTTGGGCCCTGCACCGCAATCATTGCCAGTTCGGCACGCTCGGTGACGATGACGTTAAATGACTTTGCCTGAGTGGTAATCCAGGCGATATCTTTGTCGCGGGTTGCCGCGTTAACGACGGTACGGTAATACTCGTCGTTCATGTAATAGGTAATTAAATCGTCAATGACGCCGCCGTTTTCATTTAACATACAGCTGTATAATGCTTTACCCGGGGTTTTCAGTCGGGCGACGTCGTTGGCAAAAAGGTGTTGTAAAAAGGTCTTGGCCTCAGGGCCGGTAATGTCGAGAATGGTCATGTGCGAGACATCAAACATGCCGGCGCCTTTTCGCACCTGATGGTGTTCGTTAAGTTGTGACCCGTAGTGGATGGGCATGTCCCAGCCGGAAAAATCGACAATTTTGCCTTTCATTTCGACATGACAGCCATATAAAGGTGTGCGTTTGTTACCCATTTGTGTGCTCCGGCTAATGTTTAGTTTGATGTTTCGTATTCATAATCATGAAGGTATAAAACGTTCAAACCCCTCTGTCCATTAACCTGAGAGTTTAGATTTGCCTGATATAAAAGGTCAAATCCTCCCCTTCGGTGGGCTTGTTTTTTTACCACAATATCTTGTTAAGGTTTGATTTAACTAAAAATATCGGATGAATTAAACTACCGCTCTCCAGAGTCAACATGGCTAAGCGCCTATCCTACCGGGTCCTTTTGCCTGAGCGATTCCGGGCGTGTTGCGCCTTCGGCGCTTCTCTTCATGTTTGAATTGCATGTTTTCACGATGTGGCTAGTGAAAAATGAGAAGTCTCTCCCAGGTGGGATATTGTTGAGATGCTAATAATACCGACTGATGTTACAAAATCCAAGTGCTTTTCCTGTCATGGGGTAGCAAAAATATTTGGTTAATGTAGCTGTTTGTGTTGTTGAAGGCTCTTTTACGAACTGTTTTTGAGTATTGTTTAATCAGGTGAAAAATGAAAGCGATAATAATTAGCGAAAAACAGCACAAAATCACTAAATTTACTTCTATTCTGTTTCGAATGTGCTATTTTTATAGGGTTTTCTCGCATTCGAATATTTCTTCGAAGACTAAAATTGGTTCGTTATCATACAGGGTTCAATATGGCAGCTAAAAAGAAAGTAAGTGCTAAGAAAAAAGTGGTAGCCGTTAAAAAAACAGCTACTAAGAAGGCAAAAAAATCAGTTATGACGGCAATTTCAACGCCCATGACTAAAACTCAGATTTTAACGCATATTGCAGAAGTGACTGAGTTAAGTAAAAAAGACGTAACGGCGGTGATTGATGAGCTGAATGTTTTAATCAATCGACACGTCAAGAAAAAATCAGCGGGCGAGTTTAAATTTCCTGGCTTGATGAAAATTAAAGTTATTAAAAAGCCAGCAGTAAAAGCAAGAAAAGGAACCAATCCTTTTACCGGCGAAGAAATGATGTTTAAAGCAAAACCGGCCAGAAATGTGGTAAAAGTAACCCCATTGAAAGCATTAAAAGATATGGCGTCGTAGGGTTTAAGCAAAGACGAGATATTGTTGCTGAATAGAGCCTGCAATTTTCGGATTGCGGGCTTTTTTTAGTGATAGATAATGTGTTTTTGTTTTGAGATAAGGGTTTTAACGGTTTCAGTTAAACTGATCAATTAAACAGGTCAATTAAACAGGTCAATTAAACAGGTCAATTAAACAATTCAATTTGTTTTTTCTTAAAATCACTTTCCTGATCGCTTGTGCGAATGACGCAGTTTCTGCCCTGTCGTTTTGCTTCATATAAACAATGATCGGCGCTTTGTACTAATTGTGTGCCGAGTTTGTTTACGTCAATTTTGTAGTTTCCGGCATGTATGGTTGAGACGCCAATTGAAATGGTGACGTGGATGTCTTCGCCGTTGGCGAGTTTGTATTCCCGCTCTGCGATGCTGACGCGGATGCGTTCGGCAATTTCCGATGCCTTTTCACCATCGGTATTATTTAATATGGCCGAAAATTCTTCGCCGCCGTATCGGGCGATGACATCACTGGTGCGTAAGTTCATGCGAATCAGCGTGGCGACTTCGCGCAAAATCATGTCGCCTTCATTGTGGCCGTAGTTGTCGTTTACCTTCTTGAAAAAATCCACATCAAAAAACAGGCAGCTAATGACCAAATTATCACGTTGTGCGCGACCGACTTCTTCGTTTAGTCGCTGGTCGAAAAAACGGCGGTTGTTGACGCCGGTGAGGGTATCTGTTAAGCCGATTTTTTTGAGTCTTTCCTGGTTGCAGGTATTGTTCAGGCAAACGGTGACAATGGAGGCAAGGCGCTGCAAAAAATCGCTGGCGCTGTCTGCTTCAAATCGATCACTGTGATGGCTGGCTAAGTTTAAACTACCAATAAGTTCCATATTGCGCGCAAGTGGCAACAGCGCAATGCTGGCAGTAATTTGCATCGCACGGGGGAAAAATTTGCTGTGCACGGAACGATTGTATTTGCCTAAATAGGGGGATAAGGAAAAACCATAAAATGAGTCAATATCACTGATGTTTTCGGTAAAAATAATATCCGGGTGTTCGTTTATATGCACGCCTTCGTCTTCAAGCATGCGTTGCAACTCATACTCTGGATCATAGAGAATGATGCTGACGTGGTCTAAATTTGAGGTTGCGCGATATTCGTATATGACGATTTGCAACAATTCATACAATTCGCTACAGGCGATTAAGCGAAGCTCCAGTTCCTGAAAGCGTTTGAGCTTTTCTTCGTTTTGACGGACGTTGGCGAGTAAGGCGCGTAACTGACGTTGTAATTGCCTGTTTTCCTGAACGACCTGCTCTGGCGTAGGTTCGCCATCATGGGCAGTTTCATTTGGCGCATAATTACTGGGCAATGCAGACATAGGGGTAGCAGTACTTTTCCTGTTTACAATAGGTAAGATTAAGCTAACTGAATTGCATTAAATATGCCTGAATATAGATAAAATGATCAAGGCAGTGACGGCGCTTTCCCGTCAAAGTTTTTCTGTTTCATAATGGCCTTTAACTGTTCCAGCGTGAATTTTGATTTTAGCTTTGGAAAACCGATAATAACCGCGTTCTTTTTGATCGTCTGACTGCCATCGGCATGAGTTAAGGCGAGGTGGTAGGCACCTTTAGGCATGTTGTCTGGAATGCCGACAACAAATTGCCCGTTCTCGCGCTGTATATCAAGCGTAGGCAGTAGTTTTCCTGATGCTATTACTGGCTCCCCGGCAAAAAATATCCCGTGTTTTGATGTGCTTATACGCGTAATCCGGTGACTGACGGGATAAATCGTATTCAATTTAAGTGATTTATCGGCCTGTATCGTAAATACATATAAGGCATTGTTTTTGGCGGTGGCGTAGAGTCGCCCATTGGTCATATGCATTGCAATGATATTGGCTGGAATATTAATTTCAGCGTGGCAGCTAAATGACTTCTGCGTGATTGAGCAGGACTTTAGTAAGTTTCCTTTTTGCAAAATCAGATCTGTTGTGCTGATAAATTGTAGGTCATCACCTACAACTGGCAGTGAAAATTGTTTTTCAAGCTCAAAACCAGTCAATTTATTGACGGAATAGCTTGTCAGTGTTTGATTATTGCGCAAAACGAACAATTTGCCGTCATTGATAAGCAGCTTCTTTATTTCTGATGGGGCGGGTGATGAGAGATGTGCAGGAATGTGTTTGAGCAGTTGCGGTACTGCCGGATTTTTTATATCCACAATATATAAGCCACCTTCTTTTTCAGCCGCAAAAACCAGGTCAGCGTTGGTGGCGACAAAATCAATGGAGACACTGAGGTTTAATTGCGCAATTAATTGGCTGTGAAATGGCTGGCTGACATCGACGATAGCAATACCACCATCGCCGGCAGCAACAATGGCGAGATCCTGATAAATGCTTAAGGCTTTTGCATTGCCACTAATATCCACACCGGTTGCCCAGATCGGATTCAGGTCATTACTTGCATCATAAACCTGCAAGCCTTGTGAACCGTGAGCGGTATAAATGAAACGTTTGTTGTATTGAAGATCGTTTATCAAGCCGGCTGTTTGATATTGTGACATTAGTACAGGTTTTTCGGTTTGATTTGCATCGATTATTTTTATACCGCCCCACCAGTCCATTGCGTAAATTATTTTGTCTTTTACACCTAAGCCCACACTTAAACCCCAAACGGCGCCTTTAGTGTCGTAGTGGCCGACGATGCGGGTTTTTTTGATATCTGCAATATCAATTATTTGGACGCCTGCCTCCCATGAGGCGAGGTACAATAAATTATTCCTGATTTCGATGCCGCGCGCATTACCCGGCGTTGGTAGATGAGCAAGTTGTTTGAGGTTAAGCGGATCACTAATATCAACAATAAACAGGCCGAGATCAAAAAAAGCGATATAGGCTTTGTTGTCTTTTAAAATAACGTCTTCAGCGAAGCCACCAGGATTAAATTGATTGATTAAAACTGGCTTTGACGGATTTGTCACATCAAAGACCATCAAGCCGGTGCTATCGTCGGCCACATAAAGTAAGCCGTTTTTATATTCCAGCGCCCAGGCTTTGCCGGGGGTGTCGTATGTGCTGATTAATATTGGACTCTCTGGTTTGCTGACGTCGACAATATGAAAACCGCCACGATGTGAAGCAATGTAAAGCAGATTGTCGATGAGTTTCATTGTGTAGGCTAATCCACTGAGCAGTATTTCGCTGATAAAAACCGGGGAGCGCGGATCGCTCACATCAATAACCTGCAAACCATGATCATCATCCGCGACAAAGGCCACGCCGTTTCTGACAACGACGCCTTTGGGTGAGCCGGGGGTATGAAAACTGGAAAGCAGCCTTGGTGCAAACGGCTTTCGGATGTCATAAAGATGCAGGCCGGAAAACCAGTCGGCAACGTATAAAATATCGTTTTCGATAAACGACCGGCGGCTGCCGCCTTGGTTGACGCCCAGCGTGCTGATTAATGGCGAACTGTTTGAAACAAAATCAATATTAAAAATTTTTCCGTCAGCGAGAATGTAACTTTGTTTATTGTGCAGTTGTGCCGCCGTGATTGACTGGTGGCTGTGAAAGTCAGAAATTAATAAGGGGGCGGCAGGGTTTGAAATATCAAAAACCGAGAGTACACCTTTGTCATCTGCAGCGAGTAATTGATTATCTGAATAGGCGACGTGAATAATATTACCCAGCTTATTGTAGCTGCCACGCCATCGAAGTGCTCCATTGCTTTCGATTGATAACAAGGTGATACCGGTGGTACCATTTGCGACCATAACAAGATTGTTTTGAATAATTATCTCGCGTGCGATGGTATTAGGTCTGTATTGAGAGAGTTTAACGAGTTTTCCTGCTTTCTCCCCCCAAAGTTTAATGCCATTTTTTTCGCTTAATGAAAGGCAGAACTGATTAAAGGCCAGCGTTTGAGAAAAATCATTTTTATGTTGTTTGCTTGCAACTATTTGATTGCTTTTTTTCGTCTGTAATGTGAGTGATGTTGCGCTCAGTGTGCAGCGATGGGATTTCGATGCGCTAATATCTTTAATGTCTTGTGAGAGAGAAAAACGTGATACGACTTTTGGTGACGAAGGTTGTTGAAGGTTAATTTCAAAAACCTGGTTTTTACCGGTGACATATATACCGTTACTGCCAGACAATATCGTTGAAATTGCCTGGCCCAATTCAATAAAACCTACTTCCTGCCAGGTGGATTTGGTCGCCTGATATATCACAAGGCTTGATGCCTGTTCAGCACTCTGTTCCGCACTCTGTTCCGCACTCTGTTCCGCAGAAATTAATAAATTTTGATGAATGACAGAAGTGTTGCCGATGGTCTTGGATTTGCTGACAAAAGCGCCGCCGGGAATCAGCGAAAGCTGTAAATTATCTTCAGGCTGATCTAATTTTACAGTTACGCTGGCCGCATGGCGCATTTTAATAAAGTCAGGTGTGACGGATAAAATTTCCGAAGCGCTTAGGTTTGTTAACAGAATGAAGGTAATAAGACCAATAACGAGAGAATGCATATTTATTTGCTCGAAGTAGAGTGAAAAGCGCGTGAGTGATAATCGACAGAATGTGTTCAGGCATGGGTCATAAAGGAAATAATTTCCTTTATGACCACGTTAAAATAGATCAGCTAATCGGTAATTGTTTGGCGAGGTCACCAGCAGGTTTAATGCGAATCAGCATGTCCTGGGCTTCTTTTTTCGAAATTTCTACAGGGACGAAATATATGCCGCGAAACTCTTCCTGAGTAAATCGGATGTTAATGTAGTAGGTTTTTCCGGCTTCAAAATTAAAATTTCTTGATCGCCAGACTTTTACCGGCAGCGGTTTAGCGGTTAAAAAAGTAATTGAACGGGTAATGACGTCTATTTTTTTGGGTTTTAGTTTGAAGGCAGCATACTCGCCGGCACTTAGATCCACCGCGGGATGTTTTTCGCCAAACTCAATGGTGACGTCGTAGTCGGCAACGCCGCGGGTGCGAATAGGGCTGGGTCGCATTAAATAAACCAACGCGTATTGTTTGGCATTATCTGCTGCAAACGACGGGTTTTCCTTTTTTATTGCTGATGTGGTGCAGCCGCTTAGCAGTAAAACAAAAATACTGACTAATACGAGGATCCGGCGTATGCGACTCATTTGTTTCTCCTGTTACCAGCGGTTTATTGCTGGAAATATTTAACTGTCTTCTATAGAAAAATAGTCGAATTGAGCAGAGGTTCCCCAAGAGCCTGTCGGACTTAGGATGGCTCTACTGCGGACATGCTTCTAGTTCGAAATGACGGCCTGATCTTCCGATTCCCACAATTCAATGCCGCCCCAAAGATTATAAACCGTTTCGAAACCCATCTGGCCGAGTGTCATTGCTGCCATCGCGCTTCTGCCGCCGGTGGCGCAATAGACAACAATCGGTCTTTCGTGCGCCTGACACAGTTCAGCATTACGTTTTTTATAGTTTTGATCGGCAGCGCCTTCTAATGTGCCACGGGGAACGAGCACGGCGTTTTCGATATGGCCCGCCGCGTATTCACTTTCTTCTCTTATATCTAAAATTAATAACTCCGGCTCATCTTCGATAATTTCTAAAAAATCATCAATTGAAATTTCGTCTGTTTGAGTCCGCGCTTCTTTCACGAAGTCCATGAGTATTTTTGCCATTGTTTTACCTTATGTCTTTAATGTAAATGTTACCGGGCCATCGTTGGTTAACGAAACTTTCATGTCTGCCCCGAATTTGCCCGATGCTACAGTATTATGTTTTGTTGTTGCGTAATTCAGACAATACAAAAACAGTTGCTCTGCATATTCCGGCGTCGCACCCCGTGAAAACCCCGGGCGAGTTCCCTTCTTTGTGTCTGCTGTTAACGTAAACTGAGGCACAAGCAATAACCCGCCGCCGATTGTGGTCAGGCTGAGATTCATTTTTTGATTGTCATCAGCAAAAACGCGGTAGCTCAATAAGCGGTCAATGAGCCTCTTTGCTGTTTCTTCAGTGTCCTGCTTCTCGACTCCGATTAGCACGAGTAGGCCATTTGCTATTTCGCCAATGATTTTATCATCAACAACCACGCTTGCCTGAATGACTCTTTGTAATAGACCGATCATATAGGTGACATAAGTTAACGTGTAATTCGAGGCTTGTAAAATGTGTTTATGCTTTGGCGTAAATTTACCCGTTCAGCGTTAAAAATAATGTGGGGATTACTGTCAAATAAGCTTAAAGCTAATGTGTTCATTGCCGAAATAGTGTTATAAGTTGTTGTTTGGTCTATTATAGGTAGAGAATGAGGAGAGATTCTTTATAAAATGGATTTACAATATACCTTAATGCAGATAAAGTAACCGCGTTATATCTGATGTATTACAAACCCAGGAGGCAATTGCACATGTTTGGACTGTTAAAAAAGTTATTTGGTGGATCTACAGAGGAAGCACCGGCGAGTGTGTTTGATCGTATTGGTGGAGAAGCGGCTGTTGACGCTGCTGTTGATATCTTTTACCGCAAAGTATTAGCTGATGACCGCGTTAATCAGTTTTTTGAAGGTGTTGATATGGACAAGCAGGCTGCAAAACAAAAGGCCTTCTTAACCATGGCATTCGGTGGCCCACATAATTACACTGGCGAAGACATGCGCAAAGGTCATGCTCATCTGGTTGAAAATGGCTTAAACGGCGGTCATTTTGATGCAATTATGGAAAATTTAGGGGCGACTTTAGCCGAATTAAACGTGCCTGCTGACTTGATTGGCGAAGCCGCTGCCATTGCTGAAAGCACGCGTGCTGATGTTTTGGCCGGTTACACCGACGAAGAAAAAGCCGCCAAGGCTGCAGCAGGTGGCGACGCTTTGTTTGACCGCATCGGTGGTGAAGCCGCGGTTAACGCCGCGGTTGATATCTTCTACCGCAAGGTATTAGCCGATGACCGCGTTAATCAGTTTTTTGAAAATGTGGATATGGATAAGCAGGCAGTAAAACAAAAAGCTTTCTTAACGATGGCATTTGGTGGTCCACACAATTATAGCGGCGAAGACATGCGTAAAGGTCATGCTCACCTGGTTGCAAAGGGTTTAAATGACAGTCATTTTGATGTGATTATGGAGCACCTGGGTGCGACTCTGGCTGAACTAAACGTACCTGCTGACCTGATTGGCGAAGCAGCGGCCGTCGCTGAAAGTACGCGTAATGATGTACTTGGCAAATAAAAAAATCTTAATATGCTGATTTAGGCATAATTTGGCTTAATAAAGCGGGGCGCGAGCATTGATTTTTCCGCCCCGTTTTTATGTGCGCGAGAAAAAATTACTCCCTAAAAATGTTGATCATCATGACCAGTATTTTCGATGCTTACTCATCTTATCCACGTTACTATTGCTTCAGAAATTAATTAAAGAGCTGCCGAGTCGTCACTGCTAGCAATTTACCGCCAATAGTTTCTGGCAATAACTTGCTTGCAACAACTTAACTTACGGCAAAAAGGATGAAAATATGACAAACACACACCGTGACCAATTAGATTTTGCCGTAGAAAAGGGTGAATTCGTTCGTTGGGAATCACAATTTAGAAACTGGATAACCGCTGATGGTGCTGCCGGTGTGACAGGAATGGCAGGTTTTAAGGCCGAGGCCGGTCGTTATCATTTATATGTTTCTTATGCCTGCCCCTGGGCGCATCGTACACTCATTTATCGAAGCCTAAAAAAGCTGGAAGACATCATTACTGTCTCCGTGGTCAATCCGAAGATGACTGACATTAGCTGGGACTTCGAGGATTATCCCGGTGCCACTGGTGACACCTTATACAAGGTTAAAACAATGCAGGAGATTTATGATAAAGCCGCAGATGATTTCGACGGCGTCGTGACCGTGCCTGTGCTGTGGGATAAAAAAACACAAACGATTGTGAATAATGAATCATCCGAAATTATTCGCATGCTTGATTCCGCGTTTAATGGCTTAACAGGCAGCGACGAAACCTATTATCCCGACGAATTCAAAGCGGAAATTGACGAGGTAAATGAATTTATTTATCACAACATTAATAACGGCGTGTACAAAACAGGGTTCGCCCGCACCCAGGCGGCTTATGAAAAAGCCTTTGATAAACTATTTTCAGCGTTGGATGAAATTGAATATCGTTTGGCCAAACAGCGTTATCTTGTCGGTGATCGGCTAACTGAAGCAGATTTACGTTTGTTTCCAACGCTGATTCGATTTGATTCGGTATACGTTGGGCATTTCAAATGTAATCTAAAGCGCATCGAGGATTATGCCAATTTATCCAACTATGTACGAGACATTTACCAGGTGCCGGGCATTAAAGAAACGGTAAATATGGATCACATAAAGACGCACTATTATTGGAGTCATACTTCAATCAATCCGACGCGTATTGTACCCGTAGGGCCGGATGTTGATTATATGTGTGAACATAATCGGGGGCGCCATAAAAAGTAAAAGTAAAAATAAAAATAAAAATAAAAATAAAAGTAAAAGTGCGAATTCATCTTTTGTCTGTTTAGAAGTACTGTAAGATAAACGAAATCTCAAGCAGGGTTTTAAGCCTGAGGTTTTGTTTAATAAAAACAGGGATATTATGGATGATGAAGAAAACTTTTTTTGTTTCAATTTTTTGTATTTTTTTTTCAACGCTGGCGTACGCGCACAGTGAGAAACACGTCAGTAAGTCTTCAGCTAATGAATGGCAGAAGATTACACCCGAAAAATCAATGGATGTCATTGACGCTAACGGAAATGTGAGAACTATTTTTCCCCGTTGTTCCGGTGGGCCGATGCCGGATGGCACTTTAGATTCGTCAGAGTATTCCTTTTTCTTTAAACGGGGAAAATCTGACAAGCTGGTGGTTTTTTTTGAAGGCGGCGGCGCGTGCTGGGACACGGCAACCTGTAATAGCTCAATTCGTCCGGACGGTGCTTATATACCGACCTTAGTTCAAACCATACCCGGAAAACTTAACGGTATTTTTGATCAGGCGAACCATGATAATCCGCTAAGAAAACACAGTATTCTTTACATACCTTATTGCACCGGTGATATTCATTCCGGCTCTAAAGACAGACAATACCTGAACGTATTAGGTTTGCCGGATGCAAATGGCATTGTGCAACCAACGATCACTATTCATCATCGTGGCCTGGATAATTTTCTGGCAGCCCGGCACTGGGTGAAAGCCCGCTTCGACAAAAAACATGTCGAGCATCTTGTTGTTGCTGGTAACAGTGCTGGTGCTTATGGCGCGGCGATGGGAATCAACTACTTGGCAAAAGATTTTTCAAAAGCTGATGCCGTCTTACTACTTGACGGTGGAAACGGCATAGTGAACAGTGATTTTGCCGCGAACGCCATGAGCGATTCCGGTTCATGGGGTTACCAGGCAAGCATTCCAGCCTGGACTTCGGGTATCTCAGAGGCGGTAAACGCGAGTTTTTCTGATTCCTATGCGTTTTCGGTCGCGTTCTTTTCAGCCACAGCGATGAACAACCCAACCGTGAAAGTCGGGCAGTTTTCCAACAACTGGGATGCGGTGCAAACCCTGTTTTACAATATTATGAATGTGCAGGCGGCCGGCGGAACACCTGGGCAATGGGCCGAATTAACGCCAACGGTGTTTGGTGAGTGGATATTAAATTCGAACATCGCATTTAATACGCTTGCCAATATACCCAACTATCGATTCTTTCTGGCACCGGGTTGTGAGCATACTTTTCTGCGTAGCCAGCGTTTATATACAACACAAAGCGCTGGAACAACATTGTTAGACTGGGTGCATCATACGCTGAGTGATGAGCAGCATGACTGGAACAATGTGCGCTGTGTGACTGCCAGCTGCTTGCCGCCAACACCGACCACGCTGGCAGAGGTGAGCGCCTTAAAGACAGAAATCGGTCGTTGTGTTCAATCAGCGCAGCCTAAAAGCTAGTTCTATACACCAGACCAGGTTTGCTTATAGGGTTTAATTGATCGCGGAATAAAGGCATATACACGATTTTGAATTGTGTATATCCCGTTTGAATTGAGTTTATCTTGCTGGTTTTCGAGATTGGCTGGTATTTTTTCTGTGACTACTGCTTCCAGAATTGTTTTCGGAATTCCTGCTCGAACTCTTACCCGAGTTGCGATTAGCGTTTCCGTCAGCCGGTTTATTGCCGCTTTTCGGTTTTCTTTGCTGATCACCTGATTTGCTAGCACCACTGTTGCCGGCCTTGTGACCCTGCGCGTTTTCACCCGAACGCTGCCCATCTCTATGGCCGGTTTTTGGTTTCTTCGGCTTCTTTGGTTTAAACGGACGCGTATCTAAACGGGATTCCGGTAAATCATGCACTGGTTCAAAACCGTCAATTAACTTACGTGGTAACAACTGTTTTATCAGTCGTTCAATGTCGGCAAGCAGTGGAAACTCATCGGCACAAACCAGTGACACCGCCTTACCACTGGCGCCCGCACGGCCAGTTCGACCAATGCGATGCACGTAATCTTCAGGCACGTTGGGCAAATCAAAATTCACTACCTGTGGCAACTGATCAATATCAAGCCCCCGAGCCGCGATGTCGGTGGCAACTAATACAGAGGCTTCACCACTTTTAAAATCTGCCAGTGCTCTGGTGCGTGCGCCCTGGCTTTTATTGCCGTGAATTGCCGCGGCGTTAATGCCTCTTTCTTCTAAATAACGGGTAAGGCGATTTGCACCGTGCTTGGTTCGGCTAAAAACCAGTACCTGTTGCCATTTATTGTCGTCAATCAATTGCGTGAGCAGGGCAGATTTCTGTTTTTTATCAACCGGGCAAATCCACTGCTCAACGGTTTTTGCTGTGGTATTGCGTGGGGTAACCGAGATTTCCACCGGGTCATTGACTAAACCCTTAGCAAGCTGGCGAATTTCGGCTGAAAACGTGGCAGAAAACAGCAGGTTCTGTCGATGTTTGGGTAAAACCGCTAATATTTTACGAATATCATGAATAAACCCCATGTCGAGCATACGGTCGGCTTCGTCTAATACAAGTACTTCCAGTTGAGTGAATTTGATTGCATTCTGGCTATAAAGATCCATCAGCCGGCCGGGTGTCGCGACCAGAATATCCACGCCCTTGCACAGCTTCATCATTTGTGGGTTAATTTTTACGCCACCAAATACAACAGTAGAACTCAAAGATAAATGCTTACCATAGGTCGTGACGCTTTCAGCGATTTGCGCGGCAAGTTCCCGGGTGGGGGTTAAAATCAGTGCCCGCGTATGATTCGGTTTAGCCCTTTGCCCTTGTGACAACCTTTCTAGTAAAGGCAACGTAAAACCGGCAGTTTTACCGGTGCCGGTTTGTGCCGCGGCCATAACGTCTTTGCCTTCAATAACAGCAGGAATGGCCTGAGCCTGAATTGGCGACGGTGTTTCATAGCCATTTTCAGCAACAGCATCCAGAATGGGGGTAGATAAGCCCAGGGAGGCAAAACTCATAAAGTGTAATCTCGTCTAATTGGTTAAAAATGCCGCGTCGGCGGGCGTGTAGCTTACAGGAAGTGGGGGTTAACTACTATACTTTCTATGGTTGAAGCTGTGGTTGAAGCGATGGTTGAAGAAGCGGCGCTGCTTTCGAGGTGAGGTCTTAAGGTAATGGTATAAAAATACAGCGTCTCATCTTTTGTATAATTTGAGTAAAATATTTTTTAATGCCATTGCCGCAGGGCCAGCGCTGTCAGTGGAGGCAAGTGTGAGGTAAATCTGGATATTGCGCTCTGAGCCTGAGTGCAGGTTTAGTTTTTTTAACTGCCCTGATATTAAAAATGGTTCCGCCAGGTGGGCTGGGATAAATGCGTAACCAAGTCCTCGTATCAAGGCCTGAATAGATAACCCGAAATGGGTCACGGTAATACGTTGTTCAGAGCCCAGCCAGCCTGCATCCCGGTTTCTTTTTGTGCCCGAGTCCCGAACAACAATTTGCCGCTGCTGTTTTAAATCCTGATCCGTTATTTTGGTTTTGATACGGCACAAAGGATGGTTAGCGTGAGCCACGGGAATCATGGTGATGGTCTCTATCGGCTGACCGATGAATCCGGGGGGTATCTCACCGGCCAATACAATATCGGCCTTGCGTTCGAGCAGGCATTCAACCGTACCCGACAGGGTGTTTTCAAGCAGCACAACTCGGGTGTGGGGTGCCTGTTCGATAAGCTGATCAATGGCGTTAAACAAAGGTGTAATATCAATGACTGCCTCAAAACCGATGGTAATTTCTGTTTCCCAGCCCTGTGAAAGACAACTGGCCGTTTGCTCCACATCTTGCGCATGGGTCAACAACTGGCTGGCACTTCGGTATAAAACCTTGCCTTCTTCAGTGAGCATGGCTTTTCGACCATTGAGGCTTAGCACCGGCGCAGGCAATTGTTCTTCCAGTTTGGCAATTGCATAACTGATGCTTGACTGACTTTTATTGAGCACCTCCGCCGCTTTTGCAAATGAGCCTTCATCAACAACCGCTTTAAAGGTTGCCCATTGTTCCAATGTGACTTTTGGTAGCTTCATGTGTTGTCAGACCCAAATAACAGAGAGAAAGAATGATGGAAAAAACAGACTGTTATCATCTAATAATATCCTGTTAATAAAAAAGAATTCCTGTAGTCTATTCTAAACAGCAAGCACAAGGAGAGCAAACATGAGCAACCCGATCATTGCAGATAATAAACCCAAAAAAGTGACGCTAAAAAAAGGCGAGGAATATTATTTTTGTGTCTGCGGGGCGTCAAAAAACCAGCCCTTTTGCGATGGCTCTCACGCGGGAACCTCATTTAAGCCAAAAGCATTTACCGCTGAAGAAGATGGCGATGCTTATTTGTGTGCCTGTAAGCATACCGTCAATGTACCATTTTGTGATGGAACGCATAAACAGTTCTCTGATGTAAAAGTCGGGAAAGAGGGGCCCGGTATAAGCGCCGAAGTAACAGGCGTACCGGTTGCGACCCCCACACCTGAAGAGCCTACGGTGGCATTTATTCATCAACTAGCCGCAGAGGGATTAATAAAGTTGGGTCATCACGGGCCGATGACTTCCATGGGTGTACCTCGGCATAAATTGCCTCACTGGGATGACCTTCAAATAATGGCGGCGCAAATGGCAACTCGGCCGTTAATGGAAGACCAAAACGTAGGGACAGAATTAATTATTGGCCCCGAGGCGAAAAAACCGCTGATATTAAACATTCCGCTATTTGTCTCTGATATGAGCTTTGGTGCTTTGTCCGAAGAAGCAAAAATCGCACTGGCTCGCGGTGCAGAGCTGGCAGGCACGGGTATCTGCTCCGGTGAGGGTGGCATGTTGCCCGAAGAGCGGGCAGAAAATTCCCGTTATTTTTATGAACTGGCGAGCGCACAATTTGGTTATAAAGAATCGTTGCTGACAAAAGTGCAGGCGTTTCATTTTAAGGGCGGGCAGGGAGCAAAAACTGGCACAGGTGGACATTTGCCCGGCAATAAAAACAAAGGCAAAATTTCGCAAGTAAGGGGCATAGCAGAAGGCCAGCCAGCAGTATCGCCACCAACATTTAAAGACCTTAGTTCGGTTGCTGACTTTAAACGATTCGCCGACCGTGTTAGAGAAGTGAGCGGCGGCATACCGATAGGCTTTAAATTAAGCGCTAATCATATCGAAAGGGATATTCAGTTTGCCCTGGATGCGAGTGCTGATTATATTATTTTAGATGGCCGCGGTGGCGGCACAGGTGCGGCACCTGAAATTTTTAGAGACCATATCAGCGTGCCAACCATTCCTGCATTAGCGCGTGCCCGCCGGTATATTGATGAGCAAGGCGCAAGTGGTCGCGTTACATTAATTATCACCGGCGGATTACGTGTGCCGATTGATTTTGTCAAGGCACTGGCCTTAGGTGCAGATGGAATTGCAGTTTCCAATAGTGCAATGCAAGCCATTGGCTGCGTCGCTGCAAGAATGTGTAACACCAATAATTGTCCCGCCGGCATCGCAACACAGAAAGAAGAACTACGCCAGCGATTAAGTGTAGAAAAATCCGCCATGCAGTTGCAAAACTTTTTTAGTGCCTCGGTTGAACTAATGCAGGTAATGGCACGTGCTTGCGGACATGATCATTTAAGCAAGTTTTCAAAAGATGATCTGGCCACCTGGCATCGGGAAATGGCTTTATTGTCGGGGGTGAGGTATTCAGGGTTTACGAAGTTGTGAGTAATTCATAAAAATCAAATAAGGTTTTATTATGTTAAAAACTATCGGCATTATTGGGCTGGCACTATTGTCTGTTTTGTACATTCTCAACCCCGGCGCAGGTATTTTTGAGCTGATCCCGGATAACATCCCCGTGATCGGTAATTTAGATGAAGCCACCGCCGTGATGATTTTGTTGGCGTGTTTGCGGTATTTTAATATTGATATCGGCAATCTGTTTAAACGACCGACGGGGTTGAAGTAGTGGCTAATAGCGGTAATAAGAGCGGTAATTAGTCAAAATCGATTTCATACCGGGTGCTACGGCCGCCATCAATCGGTTTAAATAAATTTATTTCAAATAATTGTTGTCAATCTATTGAGGCGTTTGCTTTCGATGTGCCGGTTAAAAAGTCTCTCCCGGGTAAATGGTTTCTTATAGCTGCTGCGAATACCCCTATAAGGTCAGCAGTACCGTTAGCGTGCTTAGCTATTATTCGAATCATAATCAATATATCTTTGAGGTGAATGCAGCGTTTAATCGCCTTATTCTTTATAAATCGAAAATATTTGGCGCTTACCTTAAAAATACCAGTTTTCGGTTTTCAATTTTGGTACTCGCGAAAACTCTTTTAAATTATTAGTAACCAAAATCCCTTGATGCTCTAAAGCTGTACCGGCAATCAAAATATCATACGGACCGATTGGGGTACCCTTTTTTTCTAATTTAGCTCTGATTGAAGCTGATAGAAATGCCTCTTTATTCCCAAATGGTAGAATATTAACTAACGAACATATTTCATTTAGTTGGGTCTGTCTTTTTTTAGGAGAGCTTGATTTCGCTATCCCATATTCTAGTTCGTAAATGACAATAGCTGGTATTCCAATTTCTTTAGGGGAAATACTTAAAAACTTACTAGGTACGTTACCCATACCTTTAAAGAAGTAAATTAATGTATTTGTATCCAAAATATACACTAAAACTCCTCTCTCTTGATATCAATACCTGTATTTTGTCTAACATCCTCGATAGATGGAAAATCATCCCAGCTTCCTGCAATATCAATTACTGACTGCGGCCATTCATTAGCCACTTTTTCATGGATAAGCCTAGCAATCCACTTACTCTTTGATAAGTGGGCAGATTCCGCCGCCTTTATCATTTTATTTTCAATTTCGTCTTCAAGATAAATTGTAACCTGCCCCATTTTACCGCTCCTTAATTACCGTATATGTATAATTATATGTGTCGGCCAGAGATTGTCAATTTCTAGGGTTGATTTGGTGAAATACGAAATATTTTTATGCTAAAAACAATCTGCACAGATAAACAAAGTTGCAAATTGTCCGCGTCGATCACTTTTGTGATATGTATACCATCAGTTTATTTTGTATTTATTTTATATTTACTTTGAACAAACCCATTTTTGTAAGATACTGTTTTTAAATGATGCAATTTGATGTCTTTAGGAATATTTGAAAACAGAGGAATTCCTTCACCGATAAGAACAGGAACTTTCGTAATTGTGATTTCGTTAATTAAATCTTCGACCAAAAAACTTTGAATAGTTTTACCACCGTCAATATACAAATTGTGAGCATCAGATTTTTTTAACTCATTATATAATTCAATTGGTCCACATGATTTTAAGCGAACAGTATTTGGAACAACATCTGAAAGTTTTGTGAGTGTGCTGCTTAATACAATAACCTTCGTGTTACCGTAAGGCCATTGACCAGAGGAAATTACAAATTCGTATGTATTTCTCCCCATGACTAAAACATCGATGGAATTCATAAACTCATTGAAACCAAAATCTTCATTATCTAACTCTGGATCTACAGTTCCATCACTACCGGGTAACCAATCCAGTTCCCCATTCGGCCTTGCTATAAATCCATCAACAGTAGTTGCGATATAAACTGAAGCTTTCACTTATTTCTCCTGATTAAAAATTATTTTTACTCCGAGTATTTCCAAAAAATAATATCTTATGAATCTAACACCTTGCATTATTATCAAACCCTCACTTATTCCTAAAATTTATGCTGTTGTTAGAATTTTTATTCATTGATTGACGGTATAAAATCTTCCCGTTCCAGCATTTTAATTAAGCTGCGCATCAAATAATTGTTATTAAAGGCAACATAATATTCTCTTCCATTTTCTTTTATTGGATGAATCATTCCATTCGATTTGAGTTTTTCTACCATGTGAGTTCTCTGCCGAGGAGTAAGTTTTGGTAAAACAATTTCGACGTCCGAAGATTTGAAGGATTGTTTTTTAATAGCCATTTTTAATATGGCCTCTTCTTCTTTATTCAGTAGACTTCTATCACGCCCCATAGCAATAGCTGGCTTTAAAATGTTCTCTGATAAATAACCGTGATCCAACAATTTATTCACTTTGGATATTTCGTCACAAATACCTGTTAGTACATATTCGCACCATTGCAATATTGCTTGTGAAGAGCCTTCATCAGCAATAGATAGTAGTTCATAGTATTTTTCTCGATCATTACAAAAAACAGCAGTGGGGTTTATTAGCTGTCCATCTTTGACTCTAAACCCATATTTTATTAACAGAGCATAAGTTAATAGTCTAACAACACGGCCATTTCCATTCCCGAACGGATGTATCCATGCAAATCGTTGGTCAAGCTATTGTGCAAACGCAGAAGGTAGAAACAATACGTTGCTTACTCCTCATGAGCAATATATAAAAATCGATAGAGATGAAATCACAAGGCGAAAATCGTATCGAGCATTATTCAAAAACCATGTTGATGTTGAGATTGATGACAAAATTCGGGAAGCAACTAATGGCAATATTGTACTCGGTAATGATCGTTTTCAAGATGAGATAGCCAAGGCATTGGGTAGGCGGGTAGTGAAAGGGAAAACGGGGCAACCTAAAAAGAAGGATGATGCGCATAAATAGTGGTCTGTCCCCTAATTACCTAATTATTCCCCCTAATTATTCCCGCATAAATAGTGGTCTGTCCCCTAATTATTCCTAATGATTAGAGATTGCATTGCGCCAGGATTATATACATGAACCTATTGTGTGTAATGACTGTCTCAATAAGTAGGAGGTATTATGGATACCATGGTGGGTTTTCGTTCTTTCATCGTTGCAACCCTGCTTACTTTGATATTCAGTGGGCAGGTATTTGCACTGACCGTCTATGATGTCATCCAGCTCACCCACAAGGGCTACAGTGACCAGGACATTATCGCCCTGATCGAGGCCACTGATTCGGCGTTTGAATTAAACGCGGAAGATGTTCTGCGCCTGGCAGAAGTGCAGGTCAGTGAAACGGTGATCCAGAGCATGCTGAAGGCCATACCCAGCGAGACACCCGCTACTTCCAACACCATTCCCAGCCCCCCTGAACAGGGTGTGGCATCAGACATCCGACATGATCCCACCAACATCAGTACAATAACTGCCCGGCCCCGATTCAATTCTAGGCCTTTCGAGGAGGATTCATCCGGTACGCATCACCATCAGGCCGTCACCTTATCAGGCCTAAATCTCTTCATCCTCAGAGATGAAGGTCAGCATCCATCAATCAGTGCGCGGGCTGATTTGATTGTGAAAAGGCTTGAGGATGCCGTTACTGAGGGGAAAGGCACTTTCCGACCCATCCATAAGGACGGTAAAAATAGCGTGGTCTTCTACGGGCGCGATAGCTTGCGAACGGTCATCATTGTCGCCATCTCGCAACAGGATGCACGCGCCTACCAGCAGCGCAGTGGTCGGCGGGTGATGCCGGAATTGCTTGCCAGCTACTGGAGCGACCTGTTATCCGACTATTGGTCTATTGCTATTTCAGGCGAACCACCCACCCGCCTCACCCGTTACCATGAGGGTGAGGCGCTCCAGGCGTTATATGAAAACCTGGCCACGTCAGCCGATACAAATGCTATTCAGTTGGCCGATGCACTCACATTATTTCCCCGTCAGGAATTCGATCCCCTGACAAAGCTGGCAACTACTATACCGCGCGAGTTTGCTGTCGACAGCCCACATATCGAGGAGCTGCCATGAAGCGTCTCCTCGCCACTTTGCTATGCATGGGGGGGCTGACTCTGGCCCAGGCCAGTGATTTACAGGCCAGCCTGGACGATATTCTGTTGCTCGCCAATCGCAATGTTTCTGATCAAACCATTATGGTTTATATCCAAACCCGCGGAATCGGGTTTAGCCCCAGTGCTGAAAATATCGATAAACTGCTTGAAGCAGGGATCAGTGAAGAAATTATCCGCTACCTTTTAGAACAAAGCCCAACGGCCACTGTATCGGACAATTCCTACCAGCAGCGACCGACATACATGACACCCTATCCGACGTACTATTATTATCCTTACTACTCGAGACCTCGATTTTACTACGGCTTTTCAGGCTTGTTGCAGGCCAGTTATATACATTATCGCGCCGAACGACATTTGGCGCTGCGTCACACTACTGCCCCCGGGCACTCAAACCGCAAGCATCATCGGTTATCCGCCCCGCCCCTTCATCATGGCAACAATCAGGCTGTTCATATCCGCTCCCATAATTCCAAGTCCCATACTATCATCAGCCCTGAACATGGCAGCAATAAACATGCAGGACTTAAAAGTACAAAAAACAGCGCTCATGGCAAGAAACATAGCAATATACGGGGTGGCAGTCTTAAAGGAAGCCTGCACAGAGGACATACCCGCACTGGCGGCGGGCATCATGGTGGTAATCATTAACTATCAGGAAAGCGCTGATAGCCATTGCCTAAATCATAAATCGAAATCGGGCTCAGGCCTGCGTTAATGCGTTAACATGCTGATTTAGAACCCCCGCATACTCTGCCGATGATCTTGACTCTAGTTCTACGCGGCCTACCTGTCTACTCAGGGTTGCTGCATCACGATTGAAGCGTGCACCAATTTCCACCAGGGTCCCAGCCCCGGTTTGACGGCCAGCCAAGCAATCAGGGCCGATGGGGTGAGGTGATAGCATTCACAGACATAGTGGACAATACGTTGGAGTGACGGCGCCTGGGGCTTGCTTCTATCTTGGCCGGTAAGCTTCTCCAGAAAGCGGTCATTGGCGAGCACCCGTGGGGCTTCACCGCCGCGGTGAAAATCTTCCCGCTAACCTTCTCCCGCTCCTGCGACTATGAATTGCTGGTAGCGCTTGCAACAGGTGTCCAGGCGTTTGGCAAACTACCCCAGCGCCGGCTGTTTTTTTCTACGGGCTCGTTAGCTGCACAAGAAAATCGTCACTCTCCCAAGTTTCTGGAAAACATGGAGTAATTACATTATAGTTACGTTAGCTTTGTAAATCATGGGAATGAACTCAAATGACCCAATTAGTAAGAATAGGAAACTCTCAAGGGATAAGAATTCCTAAGCCTTTGATTGAGCAAGCTCACTTGGAAGGAAAGGATCTTAAATTACAAATAGTTAACGGCGGCCTTCTTATAACCCCTGAAAAGGGAGTTAGAGAGGGATGGGAAGAGGCGATAGAGCAAACGATTTCGGCTCAGGGACAAGAATCGCTGGATGAGGAGTGGTTGGACTTCCCTCTAGACTCAGATGATGAGCTGGAGTGGTGATGGTAAAGCGATTTGATGTATGGCTAGTCCAGCTTAATCCCACGAAAGGTAGAGAAATTAATAAAACACGTCCTTGTGTTGTGATTTCCCCCAATGAAATGTCAGCCCTATCGACAGTATTAATGGCCCCAATGACTACAAAAGGTTTTAAGTTCCCTTGCCGTATCGCATGTAAGTTTAAAGGTAAAAGTGGTCTGATATTGCTTGATCAAATTAGAGCGGTTGATAAGTCCAGGCTCGTGAAAAAGCTAGGGGCGATAAGCGCAAAAACACAAAAAGAGTTGTGTTCGTGCTTACAGGAAATGTTCGAGCACTAAATGCAGCTAACATCTATCGAGCATCATCAGTGTTGTTCAATTATGAGCAACGTACTAGAACATTGATCGGGCGAGACGCTCTTTCAAAGATTGCTATCGGACATTGGAGTGATCAGCTTTCTAACCAAGCGCCCATGCCGACGCAGCAAGTTACGCGTCTTGGCTTAAAACATTGAGACGAGAGCAATGAGCATCATAACGATCATAGGGGCTACCGGACTGATTGGGTCTCCCATCACCGAAGAAGCCTTGAAGCAGGGACACATTGCCCGCGTAATATCTCGCGGCCGATCGGCGCGCAACGAACTCACCCTTGATCGATTTCAAAAGCTGGGCGCCGAGATCCACTACGGAGACCCCGGTGACGTGGACACATTTAGTCATGACACCCTTAGAGCTCATGCAGAAACTGGCAGCATTGATCCCTCGACCGAGATTGAATTTAACACGCTACCATGGCGTGCTCGCACCCAGTGCAAAACTGCGTTCGCAGATAATTCCCCAACCACCCGAAGACAGTACAGATGGGGATGTTAAGGATACGGCAGCGATTGCTTGCACGGGCGTTCGCAAACAATATATTCCCTGGGCACGCTTACTCAAAGTTGCCAACACGAGCGCCTCCAAAAGCACCAGCACGTTATAGGGACATCTACGATTCAAGCTGACACATAGGGAACAAATCCAGCAATCACGATCGACCATTCTCTGCTTTCACATGCCGTGGTGACAAATACGCTCGGTTTGTCAAAATAAACACCCGATATTTGGTGCATAATTATCCATGTTCAGGTTAATAAACCATTTTTAATCGCTATTTTTGCAACTAAGGAATTAATGTTGAGAAAATTATTCATGAATCTCCACTTTCTAACCACACAATACTTTTGATTTTCTGCAAAAAGGTGCTTTATACTACTTATCCCCTGACAATATCACTATTTTGAAAAACGTTGCCACCAAACAAATAGTGGCTAAGGGCGGAAAAGTAAGCGGTATTGAATATCAGAACCGTGAAACAGATGAGGTGATGACGAAAGACTTGGAAGGCGTCTTTGTGCAGATCGGCTTGGTACTCAATAGTAAATTCATTGAAGGTGTGGTTGATCTGAATCAATATGGCGAGATTGTGATTGATGAACGCGGTCAAATCAGCGCAACGGGGATTTTTGCCTGCGGCGATGTGACCACCGTGCCATACAAGCAAATCATCATCTCAATGGGTGACGGTGCCAAGGCATCACTGGCTGCGTTTGACTATCTGTTGATGAATTCTACTTCTCACCTGGCTGCGGCATAGACTGATTATTATATTAGCCGACTCTGGACATGGGGTAGCGTAAACCTAGAAAGATCAGTTGATCCACGAGCTAGAGCACAACTACTGGATTCGCTTGGCTATATGATAAAGATTTGATTCACCAACCAGGTGAACGCAAACTTTTTCATTACGCCAATAAAACCAATTACTTGCACTCTATTCTCAAGTCCAACTGACCTTTCTAGGGTAAAGGTACCCCATGTCGATAGCCAAAATGGCTTAACTATTCAACTCACTAATTATCAGCCTGCCAGATGGCAAATTAGCCTTCTGCTAGCTTCACTCAGTGTTTGATATGGACGACCTATTCAGGCAGTAAGGCCGCCAGTTCATTCCGGGCGCTCCGCACTCTCTAAAACACCACTGGTGGCTCTACGCCCCAGCAACCCGACAAGACTCTAGCTCCTGGTCTGGCACGCCCCCCCCTTGAACATCCTCTATTTTGCTCACTCTTCTGTCTATCAGGCGATCGAGCCGCAACCCCAACCAGCAAATGCATCTCCAAACTAGGTAGTTTTGTATCGGGAGCCTTGCACAACTTTTCCGAAAACAAGCGAAACAATACCCCCCCCTCTTAATTCTATACAAAAATAATATAAATTTGGGGTTAGCAATAACCGCCATTGATTATTTAAATCATTCTGCTTCATATACCCAAAGCGTTTTAAATTTAGGTATTAACCTATTGAAAATTATATTGAATTATTCTATCCTAATGATTCATGAGGAAATTCCATTTAACACCAGCGCAAGCTGAAGAATTACGATTGGCACATCGTGCTGAACGTAACCGTAATGCCGCATATAAAATAAATGCGGTAATACTTTTAGGGACTGGCTGGAAGTTGAAAGCGGTTAAAGAAGCACTCCTGCTAGAAATGTTAGATCAGAAATATTTTTATGCTAAGGAAATTATCGTTATCCTAGACAATGCAAGCTACCATTATTCGCAAGAAGTCAGGGATGTTATTGAATCAAGTCAGCGATTAAAGTTGGTTTATTTGCCGCCATATTCACCTGAATTAAATTTAATCGAACGAGTTTGGCTTTTTTTCAAAAAAAATGTTTTGTACAATAAATACTACGAAAATCTGGCTGAGTTTCGAAAAGCCTCAATAAAGTTTTTCCAAAATATCGACGACTATACCGACGAATTATTTTCGTTGTTGAGCGGTGGATTTGAAGGACACAATTACACCTAAATCTCTAACGCTTTGGGTATATAAAGCTTTTTAAACTAAGAATAAGATTAATATTGTATTAAATTTTTTTTTACAGCTCTAAATTTTGTTTTAATGTTTAGATCGCTACAAGAAACACAAACAAGCTTGATGAAGATCTAAATCTTTACAGCTAAACGATATAAAACAAATCACCACTCTACATTTAGAGCAGGCATCGAGGTGTAAAATGACTGAAGCTCCACAAAATGGTCTCAAGGGATTAAAACACTGGCGTTACGATTTACTTGCGGGAATGCAAGTTGCGCTGGTCTCGCTACCATTATCGTTAGGTATTGCAATTGCCTCTGGCGCGCCAGCTGTTACAGGCTTAATTTCAGCCATTATCGCAGGACTTATCTTCCCTTTCCTTGGTGGTGCTTACGTTACGATCAGTGGCCCGGCTGCTGGCCTTGCACCGGCTCTGTTAGCCGGCATGTTGATGTTGGGCGGCGGCGATCTTGCCGCGGGTTATCCCCTACTCTTAGTGGCGATATGTATTACCGGCTTAATACAGATAGTGCTCGCTTACTTTAAGACAGGACGGTACGCCATTTTCCTGCCGGTTACGGTAGTAGAAGCAATGCTGGCGGCCATTGGTTTAATTATTATTATTAAACAATTTCCCGCCTTGATGGGCGCGATGTTACCTCCGTCGCAAACAATGCTGGCATCGGTCGCCAAATTGCCACAAGCCTTTTTACAACTTGATGTGGCGGTGTTTTTTATTGGTGCTCTCAGCGTGTTCTTAATGTTTTATTTAAATAAATCACGCCATGAATGGATGCGAAAAGTTCCACCACCATTAATCGTCACCATCTTAGGAATCATACTGGCAAGCATGTTTGGGCTTGATGCCAAATATCTCATCAGCATGCCCGATAACCTTATCCAAGACGGTATTACCATGCCTGCTTTTGGCGAAGTATTTGATCGTCCTGAATTATGGTGGGGCGTACTTGTTGTTGTCATTACGCTAACACTGATTGATGGCGTGGAGTCTTTGGCGACGATTAAAGCGGTTGATAAGATCGATCCGTTTCAACGCAAATCAGATCCAAATATAACCCTACGTGCGATGGGTATTTCTAATTCGCTTTCTAGTATTTTTGGTGGATTAACAATCATCCCTGGTGGCATTAAAAGTCGTACCAATATCGATGCAGGTGGACGTACACTTTGGGCGAACTTTTATAACGCCATGTTTCTGCTGATATTCCTGTTTATAGCCTCCGACATCATCGCGATGGTTCCGCTAGCCGCAATTGCCGCCATCTTGGTTTATGTGGGCTGGAAGCTTTGCGAGTTCAAAGTGTTTAGCAAAACCTATGCGATTGGCCGTGACCAACTCATAATTTTCGCCATCACCATTGTCGCTATTTTAGCTTCTGATTTACTTGTGGGCATTCTAGTTGGTATCGCTGCAGAGGTGCTTATGTTGCTGTATCTATTAACACCTTCATTCCGCTTTGTATTAACCGGACGTTTAAGTTTTGGTCGCTCATTCTGCTTAGTTTGGACCAACATAAAAAGCTTGTTTAAGTCGCCGATTATTCGCATTAAGGAACTGGAGCGAGACGGTGTTGCACATTACGAAATCACTTTGTCATCACTGGTCTGTTTCAACCTATTACCTCTCGATAAGATTCTTTCAAGCCTGCCAGACAAAGTAGGCGCAACCTTAATAGTCTCCGAATCAGGCCGCATTATTGACCACACCGCCATCGAGTATCTGCATAAATTTCGTGAAGAATGTATCCGCGATCAACGTGTCTTTGAGGTAAAAGGCTTAGAAAACTTTTATCAATTCACAGGACATTCACTCTCAGCACGCATGCAAGACGCGATACTTGTTAAAGAGCAAGTCAAACGCGATGCCCGCGAAATACAAATGGAAGGCGTTGCAAAAGCCTATCAATTAGGCTTTGAGCCTAATATCGTTAGTACATTAAATGAACAGGGTTTTATTTACTTAAGACGCGGCGATGATAAACAAGAAAGCAATGCCATAACAGGGCAACACTTTGGTCGTAATATCCGCATCTTCGATTACAGCCACACATCAGCACCCAATTATTACTCAAAACATTGGCATACCATTATCACAATGCACTGCGCTGACGCTCAGACAAATAAGCTGCCAGATTTTGTTATTGCACCAGGCCATTATTTAGAACGCTATCTTGTTGAGTTTGAAGAAACAACGCTCTCTAAGCAGCCAGAGTTTAGCGAGCAATATCGTGTATACGTTAAAGAGGGTACTGATCCAACAGCGTTCATTACACCAGCACTTGTCGAGTTTTTCGTGCATAACGAAGGCTTTTACCTAGAAGTTCGCAATGGTGTTTTACTCGCCTTTAGACGAACAAAAGGGCTTGCCGAGGCAGATGACATCGCGCTACTGCTTTCATTGGCCAAATACATTAATGATGCTTCTGCTCAAGAAACTGCAGGTCATTAATTCAATGATCTGATGCCACCTCACTTGGCATCAGATCAGGCTATGTTTTTAGTCCTTTAACTTAGCGTTCGTTGGCTCTACACAAAAGATTCAACGAACGCTATTTCTACAAATATATAAGCTCAATCACGCAGCACACTCGCTCAACTGTTACACCAACACACTCTCAAGCTACATAGAATGGTTTTGAAATCCTTATTTACGGCTCTGCGACACTTTGATGGCTCGGCGATTTTAACTATTATTCGCTAAATATATGGCAATAGCCAAGGCGTGCAGACTAATAATCTTTGGGGGCAGCATAATCAATATATTTTGCAGCATTTAACCATGCCACAGATGATGCGTCGGTTTATTCCCAAAGAGCTGTATGACAGTTATTTTAAGTTTAGTTTTGTCGGTAACCCCTGGGACAAGGCCGTGTCTGAATACCATTGGTATTTGCGCTACGGTGAGCCACTTATATTTAACCAGTGGCTCAAAACGCTCGACAAGCGTTTAAAGCAATCGACCAACTTACCTATGCTTGAGATTGTGTCAATGGCCACCAGAATTGACCCACTAGCGGCCAATAAAACTGACCCACCCGAGAATAAGGTTTATAGATTATTCAGTTTCTGTTTTAATCGATAGCTTTTACCTCCTAGCATGAAAATATGAGAGTGATGGATTAGCCGGTCAATAATCGGGAGCAGCAACACTGCTCTCGCCATCCATGGCTTCGCAGCATAAGCACGTCCATGTGCAAAATAGTATTAACACTAAAAACGGCTGAACCTCAGGATTGGTCGATTCCCTCTGATCGCTGTGTGAGTCATAGCGGCTTTAGTTTACACGCCAATACCTACTGCGCGCCGACAAATCGAGGCAAGCTGGAACAGCTGTGTCGGTATATCACACGTCCTGCATTGGCCAATGAGCGCGTGAAGGTAAATCACAATGGCGATGTAGTCCTGAAACTCAAAAGTGCCTATCGAGATGGTACGACACATTTAGTCATGACACCCTTAGAACTCATGCAGAAACTGGCAGCATTGATCCCTCGACCGAGATTGAATTTAACACGCTACCATGGCGTGCTCGCACCCAATGCAAAACTGCGTTCGCAGATAATTCCCCAACCACCCGAAGACAGTACAGATGGGGATGTTAAGGATACGGCAGCGATTGCTTGCACGGGCGTTCGCAAACAATATATTCCCTGGGCACGCTTACTCAAAGCTGCCAACACGAGCGCCTCCAAAAGCACCAGAACGTTATAGGGACATCTACGATTCAAGCTGACACATAGGGAACAAATCCAACAATCACGATCGACCATTCTCTGCTTTCACATGCCGTGGTGACAAATACGCTCGGCTTGTCAAAATAAACACCTGATATTTGGTGCATAATTATCCATGGTCAGGTTAATAAACCATTTTTAATCGCTATTTTTGCAACTAAGGAATTAATGTTGAGAAAATTATTCATGAATCTCCACTTTCTAACCACACAATACTTTTGATTTTCTGCAAAAAGGTGCGTTTTACTACTTATCCCCAACTCATCTGCAGAATCGGTACATCCGCCTTGGGTCACATATACAACAGGGAGCCCAAACACCGTGGTCTAAACCTCGATCAACTTGGGCGATCTTTTTATGCAATACCTGACGTACTTCTTCGAGCAACCATTCAGCACCTGGTGCTGGATATTGCAGCCGATATAATTCATCCGGGAAACCATAAAAGTCGTAGATCAGTTTTTCATGACGAATAGTTTCACCAAACACCAAGTCAGGTTCTTCCCAGTGGGCAGAAAAAATGAGCAGAGCCTTTGGTTTGGGCAGACGTTCTTCCCAGCGTGCTTTCTTTATCAAAAGCCAGCATGGGATTACCGTGACTAACAAATAGTGATGGCATTGTCTCATTCATATCCTTACTCCCTGCTTTCCGCTTGCACTGCCAACTCATTCATGGGTTGTGCAATATGCCTAGGCACCTGACTGTTCATCGCCACACCATAGAGCGATATCAACATAACTAATTCCTCGACTTGTGGCCACAGTTTCACACTCCATGGCCACAAGCGATAACAAATTGTTTTTGTTCTCTAGTGAGTACTGTCATGCCATGGAAAAGGTCCCATATGCATATCTAGCATGATGCGCCAAGCATTTAGCGGTAGCCATTCCTCATACATATCCCAATGTTGATATTTAGGTAAGCTAATGGAACTTGGAATTGCGCCAAACGACGTACCTTTTTTGAACTCATTAACAATGGCCATTTGCAAATCTTGGATAAACTCGCGAGTTTGAGTCACATCGGACATTCTTCCCAAGGGTTCTTTCGCGTGTGAATGGGAAAATATCGCCTTGTCAAAATCCATGTTTTCGATTTCCTCTAACGCTCTCACCCATTCCTTGATATTAAAGTCAGGAAGTATTGCAAAGCCGACGCGATTTGGCGTAACAAGATCCGCAATGTAGGCGAGCTTTTCATCAGGAAGAATAAATACGGTCATGCCCAAACCATGACTCATTCCTACATGGTGCAACTCAAGCGTTTTTCCACCCAGGGTTATCTCTTTGCGTTTACCCGACCAGCGCTCATCGGGAAGTGCAAGTTCACGATGTGGATTGGCCTTCATCCAATCATAGGCTTCCGCGTGGGCGACAATGCTTGCCCCTACATCTCTAAACACCTGCCCACCTTTGGAATGATCCCAATGGTTATGGCTATGTAACAGGTAACGAACGGGTTTGTTAGTCACACTTTTAATGGCGCCCAAAAGACCTTGAGCGTGTTTGGTATTTACTGGCTCAATTGCGATTACACCGTCATCAGTGACGATAAACATGGAAATATAACCGTTTCCTGGTTCAAATTTATAAATCCCATCAGCCACTTTCCAAATGTGTTTGTCGCTAGATGCATTCCCCTGTAGAGGGAAAATGACAGCTACCACCAGGAATAGAACGAAAAACATTTTATTTTTCATTGAATTGATCCTCCATTAAATCTGTTGAATTAAACATCATTGCACGCCCGGATTAATTATATTATTGACTGATAAAGAGATATACGGCCTAATTGTCAACTAATTGTTTCCCAAGAAGATTAAATATGTCGTTATTGCCGCTTATGGAAACCTTTGCTGCGGTTGTAGATACGGGCAGTTTTACGGGTGCGGCTGAGCAACTTGGGCTTTCCAAATCATTTGTTAGCAAACAAATTTCTCAACTGGAAAATCACACGGGAACACGTTTGCTTCACCGCTCAACGAGAAAACTTAGCCTGACGGATGAGGGTAAACAATTTTATAAACATTGCAAACTGATTGTGGACGAGGCAATCAAGGCTCAAGAGGAAATCATCGACAGCCAGACAAACCTTCGCGGTCGAATAAGATTCGCAATCCCACAAAGTATTGCAATTTCAAACTTAAGCTCTGTCATTAAGCGTTTTCAAGAGAAATACCCAAATATTCTTTTAGAAATCATTGCGAGCGGGACGACAGAAAAACTCATCGACGAAGGTTTTGATCTCGCACTTAGAATCGGACAACTAGAAGACTCTACACTTATTTGCCGCAGGCTATCTGAGTGCCATTATCAAACCGTGGCATCGCCACAATATTTAAAACAACGTGGAAGACCGAGTCACCCAAAAGAACTGATCGAACATAATTGCCTAATTTATGCGAGTGCCTCAAGGCAGTGGTCTTATCAAACTAACGGTGAATCTTTCAAAGTCTCGGCAAGGGGAAATTTGGTTAGCAATGATGGAAATATGATAGTTGGTGCGGCCCTAAAGGGACAAGGCATTGCCTACGGCCCCAGTATTTTATATCAATCCCACATTGCTCAAGGGAAGCTGAAACATTTATTTGAAGACTACGCGATACCGCCAGTGTCGATCAGTATTGTGTATCCTTCTAAACAAAATCTGCCGCATAAAGTTAGTGCGTTGATCAGCTTCTTGTCCGAGTATTTGTTCGTAGAGTCAGAGACCAATTCACAATTATCGACCTACGATTAAACCACCTTTTCACTTAAAATATCATCTATATACCCAAAGCGTTAGAGATTTAGGTGTAATTGTGTCCTTCAAATCCACCACTCAACAACGAAAATAATTCGTCGGTATAGTCGTCGATATTTTGGAAAAACTTTATTGAGGCTTTTCGAAACT
>Ga0316208_1000199_pt1 | contig 84082 bp, 90 predicted proteins | sample 3monopyrite_MG_FD_204944 | JGI IMG/M metagenome (GOLD analysis project Ga0316208, IMG submission 204944) | Microbial mat bacterial communities from mineral coupon in-situ incubated in ocean water Damariscotta River, Maine, United States -... | ecosystem: Environmental > Aquatic > Marine >... | reverse complement strand
AGCCGGCGTCCAAATCCGAGAGGAGCAACCCGACGAGAAGGATCGGCGAAGGTTGGATCTGGGCCGAGTCAACGAGAGGTCAGGAAATTCGAGCGCTGTGAGCGGTCAACCTGAGGAATGGGAGATCTGTCGCGATTCCCCGTTCAGATAAGAGGTCGAGGTCGAGTGCGAGGTGGGGTTTTGAACGCTTCTGAGATGATCGAGTGGTTCGAGCTGATTGCTCGGAGGTTGCTGGCTTTGTGGGTGGCTTACCGGACCGATAGCGCTCATAGACCGTGCGTTCCCGCCACCAGTCTGGGCCATGTATTTTCCGGAATTCTGCACGCCTCGCTGCTGTCCGTGGATTCGCCATCGTATCTTCCATTGGAGATTTCGGAGAGAGTATTCGATGGCGAATCGGTTTGCAAGGGAGTAATGCTCGGACGATGGCGATCAGCCTTGGCCTAGAAACTACGGCGGGCGTCGGCTAGTGAATGGGCCTGGAATCGGGTGTGAACGTTCCCGATTCCGAGTTCCAAGCTGGTCCGCTTGAGCCCCTTCGGCCCATCGCAACTTTCCAGGGTACCGAGTACCGGGCTCCGGGATCTGGGCTGTGGGCGCTGGAGTCCCCAGTTCCCGGTCGTGTGTACTTCAACCTCGAAACCCTCGCCGCCTGCACCCTGGCGCTGGAGTTCATTCTCTTCGTCCGCACCCTTGAGGTCGGGGCTCTCGACCGCCAGGTGTTCAACCATCTGGTGGAGTCGGCAGATTCCACTGAGCTTGAGTTGACCGAGGGGCGGGGTCGAGCCGGTCGGGCGCGGCTCAATCACTACGAGGACGCCCCCTTGCTCCGACGGGTGGAGGCAATGCTCACCATTCCGGCACCCTCATCCCGACTTCGACGCCTTCATCTTCCTCCGTGCCCACCGCTGCTTGAGCACCCCAACCTGGACATCCGGACCGGGGCGGCCGGCTTCTCGCTCGACTCGAATCCACTCCCCGACCGCGAGGTGGGCTGCGCTGTCGACCAAGATGCGAGCGAGCTCGGTGTCGGCGCCCAGGGTGAGGTTGACCCACCGAGATCCATCGGGACTCGGGACGGGAGCGGCGCGTTGTTCTGCTTGGTCGAGGGCGCTGGTGACGATGGAGAGCAGCTCCTCCCCCGTCATGCCGAAGACCTCGGCGACAGAGAACAGGGTGTGCAGCCCGACCTTCACTCCACCAGCGGTGAGGCGGTGGAACTGGGTGAGGCTCATGCCCGCCGCCTCGGCCGCGTTGCGCGTCTGCAGACCGCTGTACTCGAGCAGCGCCCGGATCACGGAGATGGTGGATATCTGGAGAAGATCGCCCTCTGTCCTGCTCTTCATAACATCCTGTAGCCGGTTGGTGGTTCCGAGTCTACTCGAATAAAATCGCGAAAATCGCGAAAAATTGCAGAAAACGATGTACGCTGCTTATGGTGGTCACGGGCGGCCACCGCTTGGAGGTTCGAGATGTCGGTTCATTGGTTCGGTCCCATGGGAGGGGAGTCGCAGGAGGCTCTGCAGTTCGCGTACGAGGAGGCGGAGATTCACCTGGACGAGTTCGCGGCCACCCAGGATCCGGTATTTCAACGGACCTGGGAGAAGCTGAAGTTGCTGGCCGAGGTCTACGCGCAGTGTGATCATTCCGAGGAAGGAGAGGACTCGCTCCTCGCGCTCAGTCGGGGATGGGAGGAGCTCCAGCTCGGCTTCGCGGGCCATGGTGGGCCGATGGTCACGGGGGCGGTGATGGAGCTGTGGTGCTGCTTGCCGAACAAGAAGGCCCGGCGGCGCTTCAAGCGGGCGCTGCGCTCGGCCTTCTTCCAGGCAGAGGTCGCGACTCCGGTAGAAGCTCCACGTCTCTACCTCCACGATCTTCGGACCTCCCGAATCCGGGACCCCAACAAGAAGTTCGATATCGAGGTACCGATCCCGCTGTTCGGGGTAAAGCTCCGGGAGTGGGCGCGGTTCCACGATGTGGATGTGGAGGGGATCGAGGCGGCCTACGCGTCCATCGAGTACGAGGATCGCTTCGCTCGGTACTGACGGAACCCCGCAGCGCCCCATCCACCCTACAGCGCCAGGAGCTGCTGGAACTGAGTCCAGGACATCTCCTGTCAGAACGTCGCCCGACTCCACACCCACACGGCCCCATCCGGTACGATCCCGGACAGATCGGCCTGAATCGGGTCCACTCCGGGCAGCTCCACCTCCAGGGTCTGGGCCTGTGCTGAGGGCTTGAACTCCCCGCCCTCTCCGAAGGCACGGTAGGGGAGCTGGGCGCTCGCTGAGAGCTCCAGCCACCCCAGCGGAGCCCCGGTGAGGGTCGGCACCACCACACCCGTGCCATCCCCGAGGTTCTGGACCGCTCCCATCGTCAGCTCCAGCTCCGGGGTGAACTGGGCGTAGAGGGTGAGCATGAGGTAGTCCCGTCCCAGGGCGAAGGGGGCGAAGGGGTTGGGCTCCTGAGTGGGAAAGGAGTCGTCCAGGTCGATGTTTTCGCAGTTGGGGGGGTGGAGATCCGAGGCGATCCCGGAGTCGAACAGGCCCGGAGCCTGAGGGCTACCCCGACCGTTTCGGTAGTACTGGGCGCCGATGAGGAACAGGTCGAAGATGGGGAAGCTGTAGTCGATGCCGACGGCGAACTCCTCGGCCACCTGGGGCCCGAGGTGGAGCGCCCCCTCGAACCAGTAGCCGACCCCGGCGGTGCCCTTGATGTCGAGGCCGACCAGCCCGGAGTCGTCGTCGCTGCGGTAAGCGCCCACCGCTGAGAGGTCGGCGCCAGCGATGTTCAGGGTGGCCCGAGTGGAGGCGCGGAGCTGCTTCAGTCGGTCGTCGGTGCCGACGAAGAGCTGGACCTGGTGGTCGTCGATGGGGATCGTGGTGCGGATCGCGTTCTGACCCTTCCGGGGACGCCAGGGCTCGGCGAATAGGACCTGGGGCAGGGGATCGGTGGGGTTGAAGAGCACGGCGGAGCCCCACTGGACCGCCTGTCGACCGACGCGGATGTCGGCGGCGGGGAGGTAGGCGTCGAGGTAGAGGCGGTCGACGAAGAACATCTGCCCGGTGTCCTCGAGCCGGAAGGGCGGTGGGGGTCGGGCGGGCCAGCGACAGCCGGCGAGGTCGAAGAGGGGCTGGAGATCGCTGTCGGCGATGGTGCGCTCGAGTTCTCCTTGGAGGTTGCGCCCCTCGGTGAGGGTGGCCTCGACGGTGGTGACGAGGGCGACGCGATCGGAGAGCGGGGCCTCGAAGCGCGGTCGGAAGCGCTGCACGGCGATGACGGGGGTGCCGTCGACGCCGAGGTAGACGCCTCCGCGGGTCTCGACGAAGCCCGAGACGCTCTGGGCGGACGCGGGCATCAGCAGGGCGAGGAGCAGCACGGGGGCACGGTAGCACTTGCGGAAGCTGTCGCCCTGACGCAGGGTTGTCGTGTCGATGGAGGCGAGAGATGCGCGTGGCGATGTTGGCCTGGGCCCTGGTGCTGGGAAGTGGAGCGGCGTACGCCCAGGAGGTGTCGGTCGACGCGGTGCTCGATGGGGTCGACAAGAACCTCACCTTCGACAGCCGCACCAGCACGACGACGATGACGGTGGCGACGGCGAAGCGCACCCGCGAGTACCAGATGAAGACGATGGCCCGGGGCACAACGGAGTCGGCGGTCGAGTATCTGGCTCCGGCACGGGACAAGGGCACGAAGATGCTCCGCAAGGGCGACGAGCTGTGGATGTTCATGCCCGCGGTGGAGCGCACCCAGAAGATCAGCGGTCACACGCTACGCCAGGGCGTGATGGGCTCGGATATGTCCTACGAAGACCTCACCTCGGCGGCCAAGCTGCGCGAGACCTACTCGGCCAAGCTACTCCGAGAGGAGCCCTTCGAGGGCAAGCCCTGCTGGGTGCTCGAGCTGTCGGCCAAGGACGAGGGGGCCACCTATGCCAAGCGCATCGCCTGGATCGACAAGGCCTCCTATGTGCCCCTCAAGCAAGAGCTGTATGCAGTCAGCGGTATGCTCCTGAAGACCTGGGAGATGAGCGATGTGGTGGCGATGGATGGGCGCCATGTCCCCCTGACGATGACCATCGCAGACCAGGTGAAGAAGGGCAGCAAGACCACGGTGAAGATGAGCGATGTGGAGTTCGGCGTGGACGTCGAAGACGAGGTGTTCAGTCAGCGCTGGCTGGAGCGCTAGGACACCGATCCTTCGGCCTATTTCGCCGAGAACTTGGCCCTGCCCTCGTCGTGTACAGAAGTACACGTCCTCGGTTGGGCCGGCGTTCTCGACGATAGTGCCAGCAGGCTCGGCGTCCTTGATGGATTTCTGAGGGCTTGCGGGTAAGACGGGCGTCGGATTTCGGGTCCTTCATGGACCCGTCCACGTTGGAATCCGAAAGTTCGGATGACTTTGCCAAGCTCCGAGTTTTGACCGGCATGTCCTAGGACGCCGAATCGGCGGCCTATTTCGCCGAGAACTTGGTCCTTCGCTCCTAGCGTACAAAAGTACGCGTCGTCGCTCGAACCGGCGTTCTCGACGATAGTGCTGGAATTTTGACCGGCGCCCCCAAGGGCCGCTACAGGCCCATGAATGCCGAGGCGATCGCCATGCTGAGCACGCCCAGACCCCCGAAGATCGGCACGATGAGAAGCATGGCCAACAGCAGCAAGGGCAGGCGGCTCTCGGTGCGGCTGTGGTCGGAGCTGGGGTCGAAGTCCATCGGGAGAGCTCCTCGGGTCGATCGTGGGGTTTGGGTCGGGACCACATCCCACGCTCAGGATAGGCGATGGGTCCGGAGGTCAGCGTGATTGCTTTGTGGATGTGGATGGGATGCTCTGGAGGTGCGCCGGCAGGGGCCCCCGAGGTCGCGGCGAATCCGGGAGCGGAGCCGACGAAGGAGCCGGTCTCGACACGGTCTTTCACCTTCGAGTTCAACGATCTCAAGATCACCGATGCGATGCTCACGGCGACAAAGCCCACCTCGACGACCTGGGCTCTGGTCGATCACAAGCGCTACGATATCGGGTTCCAGCAGGTGTATGCGCGGGGCGATGATGGCTTCGGCGACCTGGTGGACTCCGCTGGCCAGCCCGTCGATCGGGTGTGCAACAACCAGGACTTCAACGCGCTCTTCGAAGCCCAGGGCCACCCCTGGCTGGTGAGCCACTTCGAGTGCACACCCGGCGCGGTGTACCTCACCCGGCTCGCCCAGGATGAAGCGGGGATGCTCACGCCAGAGTTCAACAAGCGCGTCGACTTCAGCGCGATCGGGGGCGTCTGGAACCCCTGCGCGGGGCAGATCTCCCCCTGGGGAACGCATATCGGGTCCGAGGAATACGAGCCGAACGCGCGCAAGGTGCCGGTGAGCATGGAAGAGGACGGCTGGGACTACCGGTCCTGGTCCCAGCAGGAGGACTTCCTGCCCGACGGAGACAAGCTCAACCCCTATCTGTACGGGTGGGTCCCCGAGATCGAGATCACCTCGGCCGAAGGGGACTCCACCGTGGTCAAGCACAAGGCCCTGGGGCGGCTCTCCCACGAGATCGCCTATGTGCTGCCCGACCAACGCACGGTCTATATGTCCGATGATGGCGGAGCAGGTGGCTTCTTCATGTTCGTCGCCGACGCACCGGGGGACCTGTCGGCGGGCTACCTGTACGCGGCACGGTGGAAGCAGACCTTCGACAAGCCCATCCAGGCCGACCTCAGGTGGATCAACCTCGGCCACGCCGACGACGCGTCGATCGACGGACTGATCGCGGATGGTGTGGGCTTCGACGATCTGTTCGAGGTGGCGGAGCCGGATGGCTTCCGCTGTCCAGATGGTTTCCGATTCACCCACACGGACTACGTGAAGGAGTGCCTGCGCTTGCGCCCCCCGAGCGAGAAGGTCCCGGACCCGAAGCTGGCGGCATCCAGGCTGGAGACGCGGCGCTATGCCGCCACCCTCGCGGCCACGACCGAGTTCGAGAAAGGCAAGGGAGTGGCCTATGATCCCGCCTCGGGCACGGTCTATCTGGCGCTCTCCAAGGTCCAGCGGCGGATGGAGGTCGAGGAGGGGGCTCCGGACGACCACATCCAGCTCCCGAAGAACGGGTGCGGGGTGATCCTGGCGGGAGAGACCGCAAATGGCGTGCTCGATACGGGTCGGCAGCTGATCGGCTCGGCGAAGGTGATCACGGGCTTCGAGGTCGCGATCGCGGGCACCCCTCTGGACGAGCCGGATGCCCGAGGCAATCGTTGCCTGGAGAGCGGCATCGCAAATCCGGACAATATCGCATTCCTGCCCGGCTACGACCTGCTGATGGTCGCCGAGGACACATCCAAGCACGCGGTCGCCGCGCTGTGGGCCTACGAGATGCGCCGGAGCGTGGGCAAGCGGGTGCTGGTGGCCCCGCCCCATGGCGAGATCACGGGCATTCACTGGAGCCCGAATATCGGAGGGCATGGCTACCTCAGCGTGGCGGTCCAGCACCCGTGGCGAGCGGAGAAACTGGACGAGTCGAAGCTCCCGGACTTCATCACGCCCGCCGACCAGCGCTCGCTGACCGGCCTGATCGGCCCCTTCCCGGCTCTGGACTGAGGTGCAGTGGACCTACCTGGGCCACGCGAGCTGGCTGGTGGAGTGCGGCTCGGCGCGGGTGATCTTCGACCCGGTGCTCGGAGAGGACTACCACGACGGGATCTTCGAGGTGTATCCGCGCCGGGAGGTCGACCTGGAGGCCCTGAACCCGACGGTCATCGTGGTCAGCCACCGGCACCCGGATCACTTCGATCTGCCCAGCCTGGCCCGACTCGCCCGGCGAAGTCCCGATGCCCGCGTGATCACCTCGGACGCCCTGGTGGTAGAGGCGTGCCAGAGCTTGGGATTCGCTCGGGTCGAGCGGGTGGTGGAGCGCTCGGTGGTGGAGCTCTCCGAGTCGCTGCGGATGTTCACGACCCCCTCGCACTGCCGGGTCGAGGAGTGGGGCGTACTGCTCGCGGGGCCCGAGGGCACGGTGTGGAATCTGATCGACAGTGCGGTGCGCAGCCCAGAGGATGTGGCGCAGATGCGGCGCGAGGCGGCAGAAGCACTCGGCCTCGCGGAGCTGGGGGCGGGGCCGGATGTGGCCATCGTGCGCTGGTGTCCGCTTCGGCAGGTGGAGTTTGCGGTGGGCGGAGAGCTGGGTTTTCCGGCCGAGGGCTACGCGATGGAGCTCCGAAACGCCGCGGCGACGGGGGCTAGCACGCTGATTCCGGGCTCCTGCGGGGACCGGTATGCGGGCTGGGGAGCGTGGCAAAATCGGCTGGTCTACCCCGTGACGGAGCAGCGCTTCCTCGCGGATCTGGGCGTGCTCCGGCCCGATGCGCTCCGCTTCGCACCTCGGGTGGGGCAGGGCTGGAGGCTCGAGTCGGGTCGGGCGATCGAGTCGGGGCCGGTGCCTTGGGTCGAGGTGCTCACCGAGCGCGACGAACGGCTGTACGCGCCATTCGTGGTGCCCGAGATCGTCGACCCCGCGCCCGTGGGCTTCGACGAGGAAGCGGCCCTGGTGGAGATCGCGGTGTGGGTGGGCGATGTGCTCGCGCCGGCGCTGCAGCAGTGGGTGTCGGCGCGCTGCCACGGCTACTCGGTGGTGTGGGTGCTCGAGCTGGTCTTCCCCACTCGAGTGGTCGCCCTGACCCTGCGGGCAGGGGACGAGGTGCGCGTAGAGCTGGGCTCCGACCCCCATCACGACGGCCTCGATCGCATCGCGGGCAGCGTGATGCTCGCTGTGCTTCGCGGGCAGAAGCACTGGGGGTGGGCGCTGCTCGGTGGGTGGATGCGCTCGGTTCGGCGCGCCGTTCGGATGCAGTCGGACGGAGCCCTGCTGAATCTGCCGCTCCCGACCTTCATCGTGTACGCGGGCCTGTCCTACCCGGACTCCACGGAGCGATGGGTCCGGTCCGAGGTCGCCCGATTGCTCAACTTCAGCGGGGATCGGGCCGAGAAGTGCTAGACTCGCGAAGATTGGAGGGGGACATGGACCGTGGCGTCCTGGGTCAGATCCAGAAGGAACTCCGGCTCTTCGAAGATACGCAGCTCTTTGCGCTCATTCAGCTCACCGTGGCAGAGATGGCGTCGCGGGGCCTGTGCGAGGCGCCCAAGGGCCTGCGTACCGCTCCCGATTGCAGCAATCGACGCGAAGAGCCCGCCGAAGACTGAGCGATGAGCATGCGTATCCCGCGGCTCGACTTCGAGCTGACGCCCGCCTGCGATCATAAATGTGGGCACTGCTACAATGTGTGGAACGCCTCCGAGGGAGACCCTCAGGCCAGCTTCACGGTCGCGCCACAGCTCTCGACTCCGGACCTGTGCGCGCTGATGCGCAAGGCGGTCGAGCAGACGGGCTGCGAGCACATCACCCTCACCGGGGGAGAGCCCCTGCTGCGCCGGGACGCGCTCCAGCTCGTGAAGCTGGCGACCGAGCTCGTGCCCAGTGTGCAGATCATCAGCAATGGCAGCCACCTTCCGCCCAGCACGGCGCAGTTCCTCGGGGAGTGCGGGGTAGGGGCGGTGCAGCTCACGCTGCTGGCGGGTAATCGCTCGCTCCATGACTCGCTCAAGGGTGCGGTGTGCTTCGACGACACCTGCCGCGCCGCGCTCAATCTCCGCGACGCGGGGGTGCTCACTCAGTGCTGCTTTGTGGCGATGGACCCCAACCGCGGCCAGCTCGCTAGCGTGATGGAGCTCTGCCTGGTGCTGGGTATGGGGCAGCTCGTCTACAACCGAATGAGCCCGTCTGGTGGGGCGATTCACAATATCGCCCGCCTGATGCCCACCCCCGATCAGCTCGACGAGGACCTCGAGACGCTGGATAGCCTGGGTCGGGAGTACGGGATCGCGGCGGCGACGGCGATGCCCATTCCACCCTGCTTGGTGCGGGCCGAGCGCTACGAGTGGGTGCGCTTCGGCTTCTGCAGCACCGGCACCCCTAGCCCGAATATCGTCATCGATGGCGCGGGGAATGTGCGCTCCTGCAACCTGGCCCACGGGGTCCTGGGGAACTTCGTCGACCAGGACTGGGAACAGATCTATGCCAACCCCTACCCCGCGGACTTCAAGAAGCAGCTCCCGGAGATGTGCCGGGGTTGTGCCTACGCCGCCTCCTGTCAGGGGGGCTGCAAGGAGTCGGCCTTCGCGACCTTCGGAGACCTCGCTCACCCCGAGCCCCTGGTCTGGCTCGCCCTGGACCCGACCCGCCGCGAGCGGTTGAAGCGGCGTGATGGGGCGTGAACCGGGGGTCTTGCTGATCTCTCCGGGGATCATCAAGTGGACCGATATGGACTTCGGCCTGCCCCATATGGTGTCGATGGCGGGGTGGCTGAAGCGCGAGGTCGGGGTGCGGGTGGAGATCCTCGACCTCAACTATGAGGGGGGCGACCACGCTCACCTCGCCCGGACCATCAAATCACTGGGGCCTCACATGGTGATCGGCCTGTCAGCCTTCTCGAGCTTCGACTACCGGCGGGTGATGGCCCTGGCGGGCTTCTTGAAGCGTCTCTACCCCAACACCCCATTGGTGACGGGCGGATACCACGCATCCGCGCTCCCCGACGACCTGGTCTTCGACGGCTCGCCCTTCGACAGCGTGGTGATGGGCGAGGGAGAGCTGCCGATGCAGCGGGTGGTGGAGACGCTGCTCGGCGGGGGAGAGCTTCAGCGGATCTACCCCTCAGAGCTCATCATCGATCTCGACAACCTGCCCATGTACGACTGGGACAGCCTGGCCCGCTACTGGCCCCGTGCGGACGATATCGGTCGGAAGTTCCAGATCTTCCTCTCCCGAGGCTGCCCCTACCACTGCACCTTCTGCATGGAGCGCTCCAAGAGCGGGTATTCTTGGCGCGCCTACACCCCCGAGCGCGCGGTGGCAGAGCTGGAGAGGTTGTCGACCTACACCGATCTGGGGAGGTGGGTGATCAACATCGCCGATCCGTTGTTCGGCTTCAAGCGGCGCTGGAGGCGGGAGGTTCTCGAGGGAATCATCGATCGGGGCTTGTTCCCACGGTCCTATTGGACGCTCACCCGCTCGGATGACCTGGACCGCGAGGATATCCGGCTGCTGGCCCGCGCGCGCTTCGCTATCGGGATCGGGCTGGAGTCGGGCTCTCCGGCGATGCTACGGCGAATGCAGAAGGGCAACCGGCCTGAGCGGTACCTGGATGCGGTCCGTCGATTGGCGAAGCTATCCAATGAGGAAGGCCTGACCTGGGCGAGCAATATCATCATCGGCCATCCGGGAGAGACGCCGGAGACCCTGGAGGAGACGGCGGAGTTCGTGCGGGAGGTGTTCCTCTCCCAGCCGACGACCCGGGGCTGGCTCTCGGTCGACCCCTTTCGGCTCTACCCGGGCTCTCATGTGTACGAGAATATGGTCACCCATGAGAGCCGTGATGGGTCGAGGTTCTTTCATAAGCAGTGGTGGAAGAGCTGGTACTCTGGGAGCTTTCGTGCAGAGCATCTGGACCCTTCGGCGACGGTGGGCTTCGAGGATCGGGTGGACTATATGCACCGGGTCTATGGGCCGATCGCGGAGGGAATCGCCGAGCGCTTCGTGGGCCAGGGGCGGGAGGTCGATGGGGTGTGGAAAGCGAGCATCGACGCCCAGCGAGCGGCGCTATCGGACGAGAGCCGGCTCCAGACCTTGGACTGGGGGCGCTCGGTTCGCCCCCGGCGGCAGTCACCAGAGCTGTCGGTTCCCCTGGGGCTCCAGGTGAAGGATCCGTGGATCGCGAAGCGCGAAGCAGCGGTGCGGCGCCTGCTGGACGCGGGGGTGTTGCGCACAGAGGCGCTGGTCGAGGCGCTGCTACAGGTCGATCCGCGAGACTACCTGTCGGATAGCACGGCCATGGCGATGTGGATGGACGCGCCGCCGCTCCCGGTGGAGGGCGCGCTGCCCGAGGCCCTCGCCTTGCGAACCCTGGCGATGGGGCTCGAGGCGCTGGAGCCCGAGCGGGGCATGGTGGCGGCGGATCTCACGGCGCGAACCGGCTATCTGGCCGCGCTGCTCGGGCGACTCGTGGGTCCGTCTGGGCGGGTGATCTCGAGCCAGAGCGGGCTTCGGGTCGCGGCTCCGGTGGACCGGATGTGGGTGGGGGCGACGCTGCCGCGCTTCCCCCGGGTCCTGGTCGAGGGCTTGGTCGAGGGGGGGCGGGCGGTCGCGGTGCTCGGGCCCCGGTTCCGGCCGGCGGATCTGGTCGCTCTCACCCGGCACGGCGCTTCGGTGCAGGAGCGCTTCGTGGCTCGGGTCCGGGTGCCGGTCTTCGGCGGGCCGGGTGGCTGGGTCCCCGCTCCCAGGGGGCAAGCACCGGGCGAGGTTCGCTTCGAGAGCTGGGAGGCTCCGGCGGTGGCGATGGCGGTGCTGGCTCGGCTCGATCTGGGCTCGGATGCCGCCAATATCTACGACCCCAGCCTGCCGGAGGCGCCCTGGGTGGCCCCGCTGCTCGAGGCCTACCGCGAGGCCCCGGGCAGGCTGGCGATCCAGGGCATTGCGCTTCGCCACGGCTCGGTGGAGTCCCTGCTTCGGGAGCTGCGCTTCGATCCGCCGGAGGCTCTGGCGGACCGGGCGGGACGTCGCCTGGTGGCGCGCTTTGCTGGAGCGGTTCGTGCCGTGAGCGCGGGGCTGTCGGCGGACTGGAGCGCGGCGAGGCCGGTGGTGCCGGCTCGGGTTGGGCTTGGGCTCAGCAAGCTGCGCAGGGCGATGTGGCATGGCCGGGAGGCACCCTCCTTGGTGGTGCTCGATGCGCCCGCCCTGGGTCCGAGCGGCCGGGCGGTCCAGGTGGGCGCCGAGCGCCGGGTGGCGGTGGACTTTGCCCAGGAACCGATGCATCTGCTCTGCCAGGTGCTCCACGAGGAGATGCACGGGGTCACCGACCCGCTGGTGCTGGCCGAGTGGAGCGGGGGTCCCCGGGACACGGCGGTGGGCTCGGATGGCTACGCGCTGCATCAGGCGCTGGAGAGCGTAGCGGTCGAAGCGACCGAGGTATTTCTGGCTGCCCGGGCTCCAGAGCTCATCGAGGCCTTCGAGGGCTGGCGGTCGGGGTTCAGCGGGGTTTGAGCCAGGGTGGTCCGCTAACTCGGCGTGGGGTGCTCGCCCTGGCCTGGCCCATCGTGCTCGCCCAGATCGCGACTGCGATGACCGGCGTGGTGGACACGGCGGTGATGGGGCGGGTCGGCGATGCCGAGGACCTGGCGGCGGTGGCGGTCGCGGCGGTCACCTTCTCCTTCCTCTACTGGGGTTTTGGCTTCCTGCGCATGGCGACGACGGGCCAGACGGCCCAGGCTCTGGGCGCGGGAGAGGCTGCTGAGGCGCGGGCGGTGTTGGTGCGGGCCCTGGGCCTCGGAGCGGCGCTCGGTGTCGGGCTGCTTGTGCTCTTTCCCCTGCTGCGCCTCGTGGCGCTGGGGCTATTTCAGGCCTCGGCTCCGGTCGAGACTCTCGCCGAGGGTTACTTGGATGCGCGGATCTGGGGAGCCCCGGCGGCGCTGATGGGTTTTGGCATCATGGGCTGGCTGCTGGGCACGGGCCGGACCCGGGCGCTGCTCGGCTTCCAGGTCGTGCTCAACGGGACCAACGCGGTGCTCGACGCCAGCTTTGTGGGGCTGCTCGACTGGGGGCCGGCGGGACTCGGGGCGGGCACGGCGATCGCGGAGTGGGTGGCGCTGGGCTTCGGCCTGGTGCTGGTTCGGGATGGCTTTGTGGCGGTGGGTCCGCTGCTGGACCGGGCGCGGCTGGGGGCGATGTTCAGCGCAAACCGGGACATCATGATCCGGACCCTGGCGCTGCTGGCGGCCTTCGCCTGGTTCGTGAACTCCGGAGCGCTGGTGGGCTCGGACAACCTCGCGGGGAACCAGGTGCTGCTCCAGTTCATCGCGGTGAGCGCATTCGTGCTGGACGCCTTTGCCTTTGTCGCGGAGAAAGAGGTGGGCCAGGCGGTGGGGGCGGGGGATGGCGCGCGCCTGCGTCGGGCGATGCGGGTGACCAGCGAGCTGGCGCTGGGCTTTGGCCTGCTCTTCGCGGTGGGCTTCGCGATCATGGGGGAGCCGTTGATTCGGTTCTTCGTGGTCGATCCGGGCGCGTCTGCCGCTGCTCTGGCCTATCTCCCGTACTGCGCTGCGGTGCCGATCCTGGGCATCCCGGCCTGGCAGCTCGACGGGATCTTTCTGGGGGCGACCCGAGGGCGGGCGCTGCGAAATGCGGCGATGGTGGCGACCGCGCTGTATATCGGCGCCGATCTGTGGCTCCGGCCGCTGTATGGGAACACGGGTGTGTGGCTGGCCTTCTTGATGATGTACGGGTTCCGGGCGGCTGCTCTGGGCCTGGGGCTGCCGGGGCTGCTCCGGCAGCCGGGTTACCAGAGGCCATGATCCGGAGGTCGAGATGTGGCGGTGGATGGGGCTCGTGGGGCTGGTCGGGTGTGGCGGTGTGGCGGCGGGTACCCCGCTCAACGAGCTGGACGCCGACGACTGGGCCCAGCTCTGCGAAGAGGCCACCCAGGACACTCAGCCGATCACTGCGGACTGCGGCGTGTTCCAGGTGGATCTTCCGGCGTACTCGGCCGCGGATTGTGAGAGCGACGCGAGCTTCCTGACCCAGACCTGTACGGCGGTAGTCGGGGACTGGCAGACGTGCTTGCAGGGTTCTCAGGCTACCGATCCCTGCGATCCGCAGCCTCCTTCAGCTTGTGCTCTGGTCGCGGATTGTTCTTCGATCTGAATATGATTCTGCAAATTCGGTAAATACTGAAAAATATGATCCGAGGAGGTGCGCGAAGGGGTTGGGGAGCCCAAGTAGAGGTCGTGAATGCTGGTTCTCCTGGTTCTCTCCGGTTGTGTCCTGGACAGCAAGAATGCGCTGGTGCTCGCCCCTGTAGAGACGCCGATCCTCAACACCCCCGACGATGCGGAGGCCGGCGACTGGGCCACAGCGCCGGCGGTATGTCAGCGGCTGCGGGTGATGAACGCGCTCGAGGTGGACGTCGAGTGGGACGGCGATCTGGAGTCCTGCGATCCCGGAAGCTCTCCGGAGATACTCACCCACCGTGCGCTCTCCCAGCTCAACTTCGCTCGGGAGCTGGCGGGTCACCCATCGGTAGAGGCCCGTCCCGGTGAGCTGGCCCAGTCCTGCGCTCTGCTGATGCACGCCAACGAGACCCTGTCTCACGAGCCCACTTCCGACTGGGACTGCTATGACGAGGCCGCTGCGGCCTCTGCATCGGAGTCACTGCTCGCGAGCGCTCCTGGGGTCTCGGCTGTGCGTGGCTACCTCGTGGACCCGGGCAATGACTGGACGCTCGGACACCGGCGCTGGCTGCTCTCCCCGTGGGTGAGCGAGGTCAGCTTTGGCACCACGAATCAGTACTCCTGTGTCTTCTTGGATTCCTACGACACCACGATCAAGGACCCGTGGACCGCTTGGCCTCCCCCAGGACAGGTCCCCCGTGGCATCCTCGAGAGCTATGGCTTTTCGGTCGATGAGGTGGGTTGGTCCCTCCAGTCCGACCAGATCGATCTGAGCGCGGCCCAGGTGACGATCACCCACGAGGGCGTCGACTTCCCCATGGAGGTCATCCAGCTCACCCCATGGATGGGCAGCGAGTTCGGCATCCGATTCGTTCCCGATGTGCTTATTGGGCGTACCGGTGTGTTCGAGGTTCATGTGGACGGAGTGGATGAGCCCTTCGACTACGAGGTGGAGATCGTGGACTGTCCGTCGGAGTAGCGGCGCCGAAGGTTTCGCTAAAGTGCCCCCTGCTCTGACCGATCTGTGGGCATGAATATGACACCGCGACAGGCCGAGGGTTGGTCCACGGTCGAGGACTTGATGATTCGACTCGAGTTCGATCGCCACAACCCCGCGTTGTGGTGCGAGCTCGGCATCGCTATGCATGCGCTACGAGAACACCGTCGTGCGCTCGATGCCTTCGACAATGCCCTGGCGCTCCAGCCCGGCATGGAGGAGGCCCGGATCGGCCGTGCGGTTGTGCGTGCCTCCCTCGAGCTGCGCCAGGTGCCGGCATGCTGATCGCCGAGACCTCGGGTCGTCGACTGCTCCCTGCGGGCTCCGTGACGCGCTCGGTACGGCGGGGCTCAGCTCAGGACGAGCATGAACCCGGTCGCGGTGACGCCGACTGCGACGGCGCACACGCAGACTGCGGCCCACAGGGAGCGGCGGAGGACCGGGAGCTCCTCGTCCTCGTCTTCGTCTAGGTCGAGCTCGGAGCACTCCTCGACGGGCTCCATGCTCTCCAGCTCCGCTTCGTATTCTTCGTACGCCTCGTCCGAGCCTGCGGGGCTCTGCCAGAGGGTCGTGGGCGCGGTGACAATGTCCTCCCGGGGCGATGGAGGCTCGATCACCGAGATGGGATCGGGATCGATCTGTTCGAAGTCCACCGCCTCGATGTCGCTGTCCAGTAGTTCGTCTGGGGGGCGCATCGGGATGACGGCCTTGGCGAGGCTCCGGGTGCGTTGGTGCATACACGGATCGGTGTCGAGCACGTCGGCCAGTCCGTCGCGCAGATCGAGCATCCGGCTCTCGGATCGGGAGGTCAGCCCCATGGTGAGGACTTCGCCCCAGGTCGCGTCGGATGGGAAGCCTGCTGTGGCGGCTCCGTCTTGAATGGCGGAGATCGGGGCGGCGCCCTCCGGAGCGGTGAGCGCGTAGGCCAGCGCGGTCAGGGAGAAGGCATCGTCGGTGCTGGCCGCCGCGAGGGCTCCGAGGGTGGGGCGCAGTCCGACGAGCCGCGGATGAGGAAGCGGGTCGCCTTCCTGGAGGATGACGTGTACCGCTGAGATGTGCCCGTGGGTGACGCCCTGGGAGTGACACAGCACGAGCGCGTCTGCGATCGGCTTGAGCGTGTCGGCCGCCTCACCTGGGGTCATCGGACGGCCGAGGTGGCGCCGGACCCGCGCGAGGGACTCGCCGAAGACATATTCCTGGACCAGGTAGCGGCATCCGAGGTCGGGCCGGTGGCCGAAGCGTACGGTCACCGGTAGGCAGCGGTGCCGCAGGTTGAGCAGGACATCGCACTCCCACTCGTACATATCGGCCTGCTCACCCGTGGTGCGGATCAGCCGGTCGTCGAAGAGCTTGACGACTACGAGCGAGGTCTCGAGGTAGTTCGCCACGTAGGAGCGGGTGGTTCCGCCGTCTTCGAGGAGCCGGAGGAGGCGGCAACCTGCGATCCGGACCCCCTCGTGGTTTTGGTCGTCGAAGTTGGGAATCTTCAGCTCGGGGAGCATCACTTACCTCTGTAGCGGCGCCGCGTCACCAGGCCCAGCAGGGCGAGCATTCCGAATCCAGCGGGTGCTGGAGAGGAGGAGTCACAGCCGCAGGCGCCCTTTTCGAGGGGATCGTCGGTGTCGGACTGACGTGGGATGACATCGATGGTGTCGGTGTCATCGGTGTCATCGGTGTCCGCATCTGCATCGGTGTCTGCATCTGCGTCGGTGTCTGCATCTGCGTCGGTGTCTGCATCTGCGTCGGTGTCTGCATCTGCGTCGGTATCCGCATCTGCGTCGGTGTCTGCATCTGCGTCGGTGTCTGCATCTGCGTCGGTGTCTGCATCTGCGTCGGTGTCTGCATCTGCGTCGGTGTCTGCATCTGCGTCGGTGTCCGCATCTGCGTCGGTATCCGCATCTGCGTCGGTGTCCGCATCTGCGTCGGTATCCGCATCTGCGTCGGTGTCCGCATCTGCGTCGGTATCCGCATCTGCGTCGGTGTCTGCATCTGCGTCGGTGTCCGCATCCGCATCGGTGTCTGCATCCGCATCGGTGTCTGCATCTGCGTCGGTGTCCGCATCTGCGTCGGTGTCCGCATCTGCGTCGGTGTCCGCGTCCGCATCGGTGTCCGCGTCCGCATCGGTGTCCGCATCTGCATCTGCATCTGCATCTGCATCTGCATCTGCATCTGCGTCAGTGTCTGCGTCCGCATCGGTGTCTGCGTCCGCATCGGTGTCCGCGTCCGCATCGGTGTCTGCATCTGCGTCAGTGTCTGCATCTGCATCTGCATCTGCGTCGGTATCCGCATCCGCATCTGCGTCAGTGTCTGCATCTGCATCTGCGTCAGTGTCTGCATCTGCATCTGCGTCGGTATCCGCATCCGCATCTGCATCAGTGTCTGCATCTGCGTCAGTGTCTGCATCTGCATCTGCGTCAGTGTCTGCATCTGCATCTGCGTCGGTATCCGCATCCGCATCTGCATCAGTGTCTGCATCTGCATCTGCGTCGGTATCTGCGTCGGTATCTGCATCTGCATCCGCATCCGCGTCGGTGTCCGCATCCGCATCCGCGTCGGTGTCCGCATCCGCATCCGCGTCGGTGTCCGCATCCGCATCCGCGTCGGTGTCTGCATCGGCATCCGCGTCCGCATCAGAGTCGGTGTCTGCGTCTGCGTCGGAATCGGTGTCTGCGTCTGCGTCGGTGTCCGCGTCGCCCTCTTTGTATATGGCGGTGTCCGCGGTCCCGACAAAGCCGGAGTCACTCGGAGAGCCGGAGTCCCCGAACAGCCCGGTGTCCCCTCCGCCGGAGTCCCCTGCTACGGCGGTGTCGCCGAAGAGGCCCGTGTCGACCGGGGGCGAGGTGTCGACCGGGGGCGAGGTGTCGACCGGGGGCGAGGTGTCGACTGCGGCGGAGGTATCGGCGAATAGCCCGGTATCGCTCCCCCCTGAGTCGGCGCCGCCGGAGAAGCCCGTACCCCCCGTACCGGAGTCGAATAGGCCCGTGCTGCCGGAACCTCCGGCACCCCCGGAGTCCGCCGCTCCCGAGTCCGCTGCGCCCGAGTCCGCTGCGCCCGAGTCCGCCGCTCCCGAGTCCGCCGCTCCCGAGTCTGCCGCTCCCGAGTCTGCCGCTCCCGAGTCGCCTCCTCCTCCTGCTGAGGTGTCTCCGGAGTTTCCACTCCCTCCTGCGGTGCCGGTGTCGACGGGAGCAGAGGTGTCGATGGCTCCCGAGTCCGCGGCGGGGGGAGGCGTGACAGCGGTGTCTGCCGTGTGGCCGGTGCCGGCTGCCAACGCGGAGATGGGGGCAGCCAGCGCGAGGGCCAGCGTCCAGCGGATCAGGTGGAATTTGCGCATTTACTTGGCAGCCTGCGCTTCGGGAAGCGCGTCTGAGGGGACGGTGGAGGTGTCCCGACCGAATCCGAAGATCCGACCGAGTACCCATGCGGAGACTCCGACCCCGGCCGACAGAAGCGCGCCCATCTTGGCCTCGCTCTGCAGGATGGGGTCGACGAAGGCGGCGTCGCTGACGAAGAGCGCGACGGTGAGACCGAGGCCGGCGATGTAGCCAGCCATGACGAGGTCCCGGGTGGACATGCCCTCGGGGAGGGGGAAGCCGAGGCGGACTGCGAGCAGGCTGCAGGCGGTGACTCCGAGGGTCTTTCCGAGGACGAGGGATCCGAACACGAGGGCGGTCATGGGTCCGATACCCTCGAGGGCGACGCCTGCGTTGGCGAAGGCGAAGAAGAACAGTCCCACATCCACGAAGGGCTTGACCTGGTGCTCGAAGTTGTGGAGCGGGGAATCGTGGTGGTGGCCGGCGACTTCATGGGGACCGATGGCTTCTTCGGCGACGAATAGGCCTGAGTCGCGCTTGGGTCCGGGGATGAAGGGGATGATCGGGACCAGGGCGAGGGCGGGGTGCAGGTGGGCCGACATCAACCCGTACCAGGCGAGGGGGCCGGCGAGGAGGACGTAGGGGGTCCAGTGGTTCACGCGGAGGAAGCTCATCGCAGCCGCGAGAGCAACGCCGGCGACGACGAACACGAGGGGAGCGGCCTCTGCGGGGTGGGCGGGGTCGCCGTAGAAGATGGCGATGATCCCGAGTCCGATGGCGTCGTCTGCGATGGCGAGCAGCAGCAAGAAGTCGATGGCCGGGTGTCCCTTGCCGAAGACCGCGCGGGCGACCATCCATGCCAGGGCGATATCGGTCGCAGTGGGGATGCCCCATCCCCGGTCGGGGCCGGCATCGGGGCCGTAGATTCCGAGCGCGCGGAACAGGGCGAGGCCTGCGAAGAACACGGCGACGGGGCCGAGCACGCCTCCGGCGGTGGCCAGGAGCGGGTTGATGGCCTTGCGCAGGGGATTGAGGCTGCCACCCGGCAGCGCGGACTCGGCGATCTCCTTGGCGGCGATTCCGAAGAAGAGCACCATGAACAGATCGTTGACGATGAAGTGCAGCGTCAGGTGGTGACCGAAGAAGGTGGCGCCGTGGATGGGCTCCCACTCCACGGCATGGTGGTAGGCCTCGGGGAAGAGGTTGGCCGCTACGAGCGCGACGAACACTCCGAACAATAGAGGTGCGCTGAACTCGAGTAGGAGGTTCGTGGTGCGCCGTACGAGCTGCATGCTTCTGGTCTCCGTGCCTTTCCCGCTCTTCGGCACCGGCGAGGTTGCGGTTTAGGCGTGGACGGCGATTGAGGATCGTTTGGGAGAGGTGGAGAAGGCGCGACGCAGCGGGAGGCGCACGGACACGGAGGATCCGGCGTCGGGGATCCTCGAGGTGTGAAGATCACCGCCCATCGCTCGGACGAGGGCATCGGCATAGGTGAGCTCGAGTCCCGCCTGGGGACCGGAGGAGGTGCCGATGGCGGGTGCATTGGTGCCCGCGTCGGTGATGGTGATGTGTAGTTCGGTGGATTCCCTGCGCAGCGCCAGGTGGACCCCTGCACCTCGGGAGCGCTTGGCTGCCCGCTTGAGCAGCGCGGAGATGATCTGGCCGAGCCGCTGACCGTCCGCGAGCACCATGCCGACCGGCTCGATTCGGGCTTCGAAGGGTGCGCCGGGCTGGGCCTCGCGGGCAGACTCGATGGCGTAGCGAAGGATCGCATCGGGCTCGACGGGATGGTTGCGTAGCTCGACAAGACCGGCGTCCAGGCGCGCGAGCTCCAGGACATTGTCGACGACCTCGAGCAGATGCTGGCTGGAGTGGCGGATGGCGCGTGCGTCCTGGGCGCTGTCGGGGTCCTTCAAGTCCTCGAGGACCTCGGCCAGCATCTCGGAGAAGCCGAGGATGGTGTTGAGTGGGGTCCGCAGCTCGAAGCTCATCATGGAGAGGAACTGGTCCTTGGCGGCGCTGGCTTGCACGGCTGCGTCCCGCTCCCCCATCAAGGAGTCCTCGCGGGCTGCGTGGATGCGCAGGTGATCGAGGGCTTCCTGCAGCTCGCGGCCCATGTGGGCGGCCTCGAGATCCCAGGCGATGGAGATCGCGCCGAGCCCCCCGGTGAGCAGTGCGGCCAGGGCGTAGTCATGGAGGGCGATACCGGCGGAGGTCTCGGGCACGAGCCAGGACCGGATGCCCAGTGCTGTGACTCCAACCACGGCCGCGAGGGTCCAGCCGATCGCCTCGTCGCTGGGAAGCGTCGCGCGCACCCACAGAGGAACCAGCACGATCGGTAGGACTCCGAGGGCGGTCTGCCCGGCGATGGGCGGTGCGGCGATCGTCAGCAGGAACGCGGCTGCGAATAAATGTCCGGTCGCGCGGGATCGGCGCAGCGGCCACGCGACGAGCAGGCCCACCAGGGTCAGGCCGGTCGCGAACACGAGAGCGGGATCGGCGGCGCTCATGGCCTGGATCAGCAAGCTGATGCAGACGGCCAATGCCAGGGCCCAGGTGGCGAGGAAGGTGCGCGGAGTGGGCGCTTCGGTCCAGGTACTCATGCCTTGTTTTCGGCTCGGGAGCCCGATCGCTTGAGTGGATTCCTAAAGCGCGGTCCAGAGCGATCCGATGTGGATGCTGGGAGAGCTCATGGAACAGACGCTCGCAGACAGCATCGACGAAGAGCTGTGGTTTGGATTGGATGACACAGACGCGGCGGATCGGGCCGCGTCAGAGAGCCTGGCAGCATCGGTCGCCCGGATCACAGGGTTGAAACCCTTCCCGGCGGTCGCTCGCCAGGTGGTGGCGGAGCTCGACTCGAACGAGTGGAGTGTGCGCCGGGTCGCGAATATGATGGGCAATGACCCTTCCCTGGCGGGGATGGTGCTCCGGGTGGCGAATAGCAGCTTCTACGGCGGCGGCCGGGTTTCTGCGGACATCCGCGAGGCGGTGATGAAGGTCGGAGGTGCCAAGCTCCGCGAGATGGTGATGGGCGTAGCGACGCTCCAGCTGCTCGGCGGTCGTGGCCGACTGGCTCGAAAGTTCCGCGATCACTGCGCGGGCACAGCGGCCATCGCGAAGACCCTCGCCAGCGTGGTGGAAGAGGATGCCGGGAACCTGTTCCTCGCCGGACTCCTGCACGACAGCGGCATGTTGCTCCTGATGGACTCGGGGGATTTTGACTACCGCGCCCACAAGGAGCAGCTCTGCTCGGCCTCCCAGCCTGCTGAGGAGCGTCGCCAGCTCGGTTTCGATCATGCGGTCCTCGGTGGTCATGTGCTTCGGGCCTGGGGCATCCCGGAGCCTGTGCCGCGCCTGGTGGCCTGGCATCACCAGCCGGTTCGTGCCTGGAGCGAGGGGGGCCAGGTGGCTCGCCAGCTCGGGATCCTTCGCCTCGCTGACCAGCTCTGCGTGCATATGGATGACACCGAGGGCGATGTGCGGCCGGACTTCGAGATGCTGGGGTCGACTCCCGATGCCGGCTGGGCAGGGCTCGATCAGTACAAGCTCAAGCGCGTATGGCGGATCCTGACCTCGGCACGAAAGGAAGCGCTCTCCGTCTTCTCTTGGTAGCGATCAGCTGCGGATCAGCTCGAAGGCCCAGCCCGCTACGAAAGCGAGCACGGTGGCGATGACCATCAGCGCGATGATCTTCGCGGGGGTGTCGGCGAAGGAGCGGGTGCTGCTGGGCCGAAGCGTGTCGAGGTTCGCGATGCGATCGAGGTCGCGCGCTTCGAGGGCTTCGTCCCCTACCTCGTCGGTGGCAGGAGGGCTCTGGGGGTCGTCCCAGAATGGACGGGGGCTGAGGGAGTCGACGGGCTCGCCGAGGAATCTTCGGAGATCTTCCTGAAACAGAGCCATGGACTGGGTTCGCTCGACTCTTCGGGCATGGAGCGCTCGGCGGAGCAGCGCGGTCCAGTCGGGGTGGCCACCGTCGATGGGGCGGGTGCCGATCTTCTGTTCGGTCGTGAGGATGCAGCCCTTGGGCCCCTCACCGCCAGTCAGGAAGAGGGCTACCGCCGCCAATCCATACACGTCGACTGTCACGCCCATCTGGGCCGGAGAGAGGCCCTGGCTGTCTCGCTGGAAGCGCTCGAGGGGCTGGAAGTCGATATTTCCGAACACCACGCCACGGGTGAGACGCTCGTCGTCGTCCTGCCAGCTTGCCCCGAAGTCGACCAGACGAGCATGAGAGGCCCCCTCCGCAGGGCCCTCGCTGACGAGGATATTCTTGGGGGTGATGTCGCGGTGGAACACGTTGCGATCGTGGCAGTAGCAGAGGGCATCGGCGACCGGTAGGAGTAGGCTAGCGGCCTCGCGCGGGTCCAGAGGCCCCTTGTTGGCCGCGCGAATCTCGGAGAGGGTCTGTCCGGCGACGTACTCCATGACCAGGTAGCGATTGCCGCTGCTGGGTACGATGCCGTGGGTGTAGGCACTGACGATGGCCGGGTGGCGCAGCTGCATGAGGATCCGGCACTCGCGGTCGAAGCGCTCGGCCAGCTCTTGGGCGTTGGGGGACATGCCGTCGTGGCGGACGAGCTTGACGGCCACCAAGCAGTCTCCCAGATAGCGGGCCAGGTAGACGCTCCCCATGCCTCCTTGGCCCAGATTTGCGACCAGTCGGAAGTTGTCTAGATCGACGTGTTTGGGAAGCGTGGTCGACAACCGGTGCTCACTCCTGTGGACAGTTGCCGTCGGGGCAGGGTTGCAGGTTCTGGGTAGGGGCGCCGTTGTCTGCGCTGTCCAGCCAGTCTGCAGTGGTCATGCCTCCGATGAATGCGGCGATGACGAACGCCGCCGTGATGGGAATCCAACCCGAGGCCGTCCGGGAGGGGATGGCTGCGGTGCTGGGAATGGAAGGATCGACCACGGTGGCGTGGGGCTGGGAGCTGCCTCTGGGCGGGAGAGAATGCAGGGCGTTGTCGACCCACGAGGGCCCGGATGGGTGGCTCGCGAACATCTGTACGGGCTCCGTTGGGGCGGTGACGGGGCCGCTGGTGTTGGGCTGGGACTGCCAGAAGGGCTCGATGGGTTCGGTGTCGTCTGGATCGGCGACCCAGGACTGGAGCACGCTGCGGAACAGGCTCATGCTGGACATGCGGCGGCTCCGATCGTGATGAAGCGCCCAGGCCAGCAAGGCCGACCAGGCCTCGTCGATCCCGTCGGCGATCCGCACGTGTCCCATACGCTCGTCTGCGGTGAGGAGCGCCCCAGCGGGACCCTTGCCGCCAGTGAGGAAGTAGGCCATCGCCGCCAGTCCGTAGATGTCGACGGTCTCGCCCATCTCCTCGGGATCGAGGCCGTGGTTGTCCTGGAAGCGCTCGAGGGGCTGGAAGTCCAGGTTTCCCAAGATGATGCCGCGGGTGAGGTTCTGGGCGTCGTCGAGCCAGCTCGAGCCGAAGTCGACGAGCTTGGCGTGCCGGGTCTCGGTGCCGTCGTCGGAGACGAGCACGTTGTGGGGCGAGATATCGCGATGGAAGATCTTGCGGCTGTGGCAGTAGCAGAGGGCATCCGCGAGGGGCAGCAGCAGGGAGGCCGCTTGTTGCGGGGACAGCGGGCCACCGTTCTGGCGGCGGAGCTCGGCCAAGGTGATGCCGTCGACGTACTCCATGACGAGGTAGCGCGTGCCATCGCTGGTGAGTCCGTGGGCATAGGCGCGAACGATGGCGGGATGTCGGACGGACATGAGCACGTCGCATTCCCTGCGGAACCGCTCGTTGATCTCTTGAACGCTGATGCCCTCGGGAGGCCGACCGAGTAGCTTGACGGCGACGAGGCACTGCCCCGAGTAGCGTGCCAGGTACACGCTCCCCATTCCGCCGCGTCCGAGGTTGGCCAGTAGCTCGAACTGCCCTGCCACCACGATTCGCTCTGGCACTCCCGTACCCATCTGATCCCCCGCATCGGCAAGCGTACCGCACGATTGAGGATCGATTCGGTCGGCGCGAGCGGTTTCGCGGGCGAGGTCGGCTCATGGGAGAGCAAGAGTCGGGCTCCAGGCCCGGTATGAGCCCTGTAGTCTGGGAATGACAACCGGATTTCGATTGGCTTTCAGTAGGTGGTGATGCTGCGATGAGGATCGATCGCGGTGGTGCGATTCAGACGATGTTCATGGCGCGCAGACGCTTCTTCAGGCGGGCGGTGCCCTGGGAGCGCAGCTGGCAGACCCTGGACTCGCTCACCCCGAGGATGGTGCCGATCTCCTTGAGGGCGAGCCCGCGGAAGTAATACAGCGAGACGGCGATCCGCTCTCGCTCCGGAAGGCTCTGTACGGCCTTGATGACGGCACCGCGGCGCTCGTCTTCGATCGCGGTGGTCTCGGCGTCGGCCTGGTCTGCGGCGATATGGTCGCCGAGGGTGGCTCCGCCATCCTCGCCGAGCGGCATGTCGAAGCTCGTGAGGCGGATGATCTTCGCGTCACGCTGGAGCGTGTTGTAGTCCGTCGCGCTGACCTCGAGGCGGGTGGCGACCTCGGAAGCGGAAGGGCGGCGTCCTTGCTTCTGGTAGAAGCCGGAGACCTCGCGCTCGATGCGCTGTGCCTTGCGGCGAACCGCCCGGGGAACCCAGTCTGCGTCGCGCAGGGAGTCCATGATGGCGCCCTGGATATAAAACCGCGCAAAGGCCTTGAAGGGCACGCCCCGAGCTGGGTCGAAGCGGGACACCGCCGTCAGCAAACCCACCATTCCGGTGCTGACGAGGTCGTCGACCTCGACATGGGCCGGTAGGCGCCGGTGGATCGTGTGGGCGATCGCTCGGACGAGATCCTGGTGCTCCAGCACGCTCGGCATGGTGTTGGAAACGGACCTCTGTGAGGCGGCCATCATATTCATATTATCCCCCCGTCACGTGTTTCATCGAAGCCCCCCGGCTCCGAATTCCGTCGAAGCCCCCCGGCTCCGACCCTCTTGTTCGTGACAAAGAGAGAGTATCCGTGCCTAGTTGATTCAGTCAACGATGAATTCAATAAATGCAGGTCAGTGTGATAGTGGTGTGAGCGATATGATCCTGTATGTGCCGAAAAGGCAGGATTGTCCGATGACAGAGCAATGACATAGGGCTGTGAGAGCCTCGCATTTTCGAGATGCAGCGGCGACCAGAGCGCTCCGTCCAGTGCGCCGGTGCGCTCCGACAACTGGAGGGCGGGTGGAAACACGCTGCCTGCTCTGGCGCGGGCCAGAGAGGAGGGCGTAGCTGCGGACCGCGCCCCTGCTACTCGGCGGTGCCGGCGATGGCTCGGACGCTGCTGAGAGCGGAGTCGAGTGTGGCGGAGTCGGTGGAGCGCTGGCGCAGGAAGGTGTCGATGGACTTCTTGGCGACCATGGCGCGATCGATCTCGGGACTGGTGCCCTTTCGGTAGGCGCCCAGCCGGATGAGGTCCTCGTTCTCTCGCCAGACGGCCATGAGCTCGCGGAAGTTGCGCGACGCGGTGGCATCCTGCTCGGAGACGAGGTGTGGCATCAGCCTGGAGAGTGACTGCAGGACGTCGATGGCCGGGAAATGTCCCCGGTTGGCGAGCTTGCGGGTGAGCACGAGGTGGCCGTCGACGATGCCTCGGGCGGCGTCTGCGATGGGGTCGTTGTGGTCATCGGCCTCGACGAGCACGGTGTAGATGCCGGTGATGCTGCCGCGACCGACTCCGGGGCCGGCCCGCTCGAGCAGGGTCGGGAGCAGGGCGAAGACCGAGGGGGTGTAGCCTCGGGTCGTCGGTGGCTCTCCGGCGGCGAGGCCGACCTGGCGCTGGGCGTGGGCGAGTCGGGTGAGGGAGTCCATCATCAGCAGGACATCCCGGCCTTCGTCCCGAAAGGCCTCGGCGATGGTTGTCGCGGTCTGGGCGGCTTTGATCTGGACCGAGGGGGACCGATCGGAGGTGGCGACGACCAGAACGGAGCGCGCGAGCCCTTCCGCTCCGAGGCTTCGTTCGATGAACTCCCGGACCTCCCGGCCTCGCTCACCGACGAGGCAGACGACGTTGACATCGGTGTGGACATGCCGTGCGAGCATACCGAGCAGAGTGGACTTTCCGACGCCTGATCCGGCGGAGATGGTGATTCTTTGACCCTTTCCGAGCGTGCACAGACCATCGATGGCGCGGACGCCGGTCTGCAGGGGCTCGCTGATCACCGAGCGACTCATGGGGTCGGGGGCCTCGGCGTTGACGCTGCGGAGCGCGGTGATGTCGAGGGGACCGAGCCCATCGATGGGGCGCCCGAGGCCGTCGAGCACGCGGCCGATCAGGCCATCTCCGACCCCGACCCGCAGGACGTTCTGGGAGAGCTCGACGGGGGCTCCATAGGTGACGGACCCATCATCGAGGGCGATGAGCAGAGCTCTGTGGCCGGTGAATCCGACGATTTCACAGGGTTTTCCCGAGACGTAGCACAAGGCTCCGACGGTGGCTCCGGGGAGCTCTGCGGTGATCACCGGTCCGACGACCTGGACGACCCGACCGACGACTCGCCGAAGCGGAGTGCCCTCGATGGCGCGCTTGAGGAGGTCGGTGCGAAGTCGGGTCATCGGGAGCTCTCTCCGGTCCACGGTTGGAGCCCGACCCATTCCTTGACCGCGGCCTCTACTCCCGCGAGTGCGGAGTCGAGTGTGGCGTCGAGGGTGACGTAGCGGGTGCGAATCACGCAGCCATTTCCGATGGAACCGTCGGGGACGATGGCGCTGCGAAAGCGGGGATCGACGTTGCGGGTGACGTGCTCGAGCATGCCGGGAGGTACGGCGATCCGCACATCTTCGGCCTCGGGCATCTGGGATACGGCGTCCTTGACCACCCGGGCGATGGCCTCGGGCCGGGTGTTGAAGGCCTCGTCGAGAACACGTCCACAGATCGCGAGCACGATCTCTCCGACGTCGTTCGCGGCGAGCTCCAGGACCTTGCGTCGGGTATGGGCGATCTCGTCGAGGGCGGGGCCGAGGGCTGCGATGGTCTGCTCCAGGATCTCGATCTCCGGGAGCAGCTCGGCGGTCGCTTCGGCGTGGCCCGCCTTCTTGGCCGTCTCGAGGAGCTCCTCGATATGGGCTGGAGTCGGTGCTGGGGCCGCGCGAGTGGGCTCTTCGGTCGGCACCTCCACCGCAGCGACGGGAGCGGAGGACCGCGTGGATCCCAGGGTGCTGGGGCGAAATGAACCCTTGCGGTACCCGTCGAATTTTGGGGTGAAGGCGGCCATCGACTAGACGAGCTCCTCTCCACCACCGGCCAGCGGGGGAATGGCGCCGTTCTCGACCAGGTCGAGCACATGCTCGACGATCTGTTCCCGAGCGCCATCGACCTGATTCCGTGGGACCCGTCCGAGCAGCTCGATCTCCTCGAGCACGTCCTGACGGGCGCGGCTGGAGAGGTTGCGGGTGAACAGGTCGGAGAGCGCGGGGGAGGCGCCGCGCAGCGCGAGCACCAGGACCGAACGCTCGACGCTCTTGAGCACACTCTGGACCGCGCGGTCCTCGAGGGTGGCGAGGTCGTCGAACACCACGAGCTTCTTGCGCAACAGCTCGGACAGCTCGGCATCTTCGCCCTCGATGTGGTCGAAGAGATCTTCCTGGGAGTCGCGGTCGAAGCGGCCCACCATCTTGGCGGCCCGGGTCACCCCGTCGACTTCCCAGGTATTCTTGCTGCCGCGCTTCTTGAGGGCGGCGTACATCGCATTCTCGACCTCGTCAGCCAGATCGCTGGGTACGGACTCCGTTCGCGCCATGCGAAGGACCAGGTCTTGCCGGTCCTCCTCGCTGAACTCACCCATCACCGAGGAGGCGGTCTCAGCGCTCATCATCAGCAGCGCGATGGCCCGGGTCTGGGGGTGCTCGTCTTCGAGGATGGCGGCGACCGCGGGTGGGGGTCGCGAAGAGATGAACTCCTCGAAGGACTTGGAGATCTGACGCCGGATGGGGCCCTCGATACTGTCCCGACGAGCCGGATCGACCAGGGTGGGCAGCACGTTGAGGGCGAACTCTTCGCCCCGTGTGGGCGTGACCTGGGCGCTGGTGAGGTCCATCACGAACTGGCCGACGATCATCTCGACCACCTCGGGATCGACCCGGTCGAGGGAGGACATCGCGATGCCGATGTCCCGAACTTCCTCCTCGGGCACATGCTCCAGCACGGCGCGGGAGGTCTCCTCATCGAGGTACATCACGAGGACAGCAGCCCTCTCGGTCCCGGTGAGCTCCGAGATATCCGTGATGTGGCGGATGGGTTGTGCAGCTGCACCCATGAATCACTCTCCAGATGCGCGGTTCCACTGCCGCAGCACACGGGCTGCGGTGTCGGACTCGCGGTAGACAAGGCGGTTGAGGTCGCTGGGGTCGACGGACTCGAAGTTGCCAGCGAGGAGGCGGAGGCGCTCGGCCATGGAGGGCTCTTGCTCCTCGCCCTCGGAGCCGGAGTGCCGGCCCTCGTCCTCATCGGCCACGGGGGGCGCGGTGACGGACTTCATGAGCGGGCGGACCACGAATAGGAAGCCGAGGACGAGGGCGAGGGCAGCGACGGCCCAGGGCACGAGCTCGGGTGCGAGCTCCTCCCAGGCCGGTGTGCTGACCGCTTCACCCTCGACCCACTCGGTCTCGGCGAAGGGCACGAAGCTGACCGTGACCTGATCGTTGCGCTCGGCGTCGTACCCCACGGCGGCTTGAACGGCTTCCTCGATGCGCTCCTGAATCTCCTCCGGAGCGGTCTCGGAGGCCTCGGCGAGGGCGGCGATGCGAGTGGAGTCGATCTGGACTGCGACGTTGACCCGGCGGAGCTGCCCCGAGGGGCGGTGGGTGACGGTGTCGACGGTGGGGTAGACGTAGTTGGAGGTGACGGCGGTGGACTCCGACCGACCGCTCTTCCCGACCGGTGTGGCCGGCCTCTCGGGGAGGTTGGCGTCCACTCCGGGCACCCCACCCGCGCCCTGCTGCTCGGAGCTGTTCTCCTGGAGCTGCTCGGAGAGCAGCGCCTGCTTCTCGGTCTCGACGCGCTTGGTGACAGTCTCCTCGGAGTTGCGGTCGAGGTCCACCGTGGCGGTGACGGAGAAGCCCCCCTGGAAGCCGAGCAGAGGATTGAGTGCGTCGGTGACGGCGCTCTCGTAGCGGCTCTCCATGGCGGATTGATAGGCGAGGAGCTCGAGGGGGTCGTTGGCCTTCTGTCCTCCAAAGACCCCTTCGTTCAGGAGCGTTCCACGCTCGTCCACCACGCTCACATTCTCGGGGTCCAGGCCCTCGACAGAGTTGGCCACCAAGTTGACGACGGCGCTGATCTGCTGGGCGGTCAGGGTGTGGCCCGGTCGATGCTTGAGGAAGATCGATGCGCGAGCGACCTTCTCCTCGTCGGCGAACAGGGCTTCGACCCGAGGAGTGATGGCGACGCGGCTGCCGCTCACTCCGGCGATGCCGTTGATCATGCGGGCGATGTCGCCTTCCCGTGCCCGGAGGAAGGCCCAGGACTGGGCCTTCGGCGTCAGGCCGAGCCGGAGGTCTGCCACATCGGCGAGGGAGGGCATCTTGTCTGCCGCTCCCAGCGCTGCCCGGGCATCACCGAGGCGATCGACGGGGACCGACAGGGTGCCATTGTCCTCGATCCGGTAGGGAATCTCGCCGGGCTGGAGCGCAGCCGCTGCGTCGAGGACCTCGTCGTAGGCCCGACCCGAGAGCAGGGGTTTGTAGGGCGTGTAGCTCGCCCACCACGCCGATCCGCCGATGCAGACGAAGGCGAAGACCAGGGCTGCGTAGAGCTGCAGGCGCCGGTCGGTTGGAAGGGAGCCGTGCCAGGCCACCAGATTGTTGAGTCGCTCGCGCAACAGCTCGTCCCCGGAAGAAGTGATTCGATAGAAGGCTTGAAGTCAGCCGAGCTCAGATCGCCATATTCATGATGGCTTCGTAGGCCCCGATGGCCTTGTCGCGGACCGTGACCATCGTTCGGAGAACGACATCGGCCTTGCTGAGCGCGATCATCGTGCCGTGAAGGTCGACGTTCTCGCCGCTCGCCAGTCCGGCGAGCTTGCTGTCGGCGGCCTCGCGGACCGCGTCCACATTGTCGATCGCCGAGGCGAGTGCCTCGCCGAAGGCCTCGGCATCGGCGCCGGAGCTGGGGTCGACGGGCTTGACCTGGGTGGGTCCGACAGCGGGGCCCTGGCTAAGGGCTGAGATCGATTCGATCATGACTATCTCCCGATCTCGAGGGCGCGAGAGGCCATGTCACGCGTCGTGTCGATGACATTCGCGTTGGCCTCGTAGCTGCGGCTGGTGTTCATGAGGTCGACCATCTCGGAGAGCACATCGACATTGGGAAGCTGCACGTACCCATCGGCATCCGCGTCGGGATGATCGGGGTCGTGGACGACCGGGCCCGGTGTGGGGTCCTCCCGGGTGCCCGAGACCCGGACGGTGGCGAGCTCGCGGTCGAGGGCGCTGCCGAAGGGGTCGATCGTCTCGGACTCGAAGACGGGGGCCTTGCGCTGGTAGGCGCCCCCATCCGCGGTGCGGGTGGTGTTCGCATTGGCCAGGTTGCTGCTGATCGTCTGCAGGCGGGTTCGCTGGGCGGCGAGTCCGGATGCGGAGATGTTGAAGGTATCGAGCAGGTCCATGATCTACCTTCCGTTGTTGGCGGCGTAGCGAAGCATCGCCATGCGCTTGGTGAGTCCAGAGGTGACGGCGCGGTACAGGAGCGAGTTCTCCTGGAGGCGCACATTCTCGCGCTCCACCAGGACGCTATTCCCGTCCAAGGAGCCGTCCGGTGCCTCGAGCTCCAGCACCTTGGGCACGCCGTCTCCGCTGCCGCCGAGGTGGTCCGCACTGGAGGTCTGGAGAGCGAGGGCCTCGGAAGAGCCGAACATCGCGGCGAGCTCGTTCTCGAAGTCGATGATCTTCGCTTTGAACCCGGGAGTGTCTGCGTTGGCGAGGTTGGCTGCGGTCAGCGTGTGTTGCTGGCTCCGCAGGTCCAGAACACCCTGAAGTGATGTGAACATCGAGTCGAAGAGCATCGGCCATCCCCCTTTGTGATGCGGGTCCATCGGACGGAGGGGGAGGGGGTTTAGGGAATTCTGCCCTCATCGCGCGTCTTGCGCTCTTCTTCGAGGAGATCGCCCCAGATCGGGGCCGCGAGATCGCTGCCGGGGATCTCGTCGGGCAGGGCTCCATCGCTCTTCAGCGCGGTCGCAGCGCGGATCCAGGCGGCCTCGGCCTGGAGCTCGTCGCTGGTGGAGGCCAGGGCGAGCTCGGAGTCTCGGGCGGCGGCGTCGAGATCCCCGAGCTCGAGGTGGCAGCGGGAGCGAGCGAGCAGGGACCCGGAGTCTTCGAATGGTGCCAGGCGCCGGAGTGCGTCGACGCAGCGGCCTGCCGTGGCGTCGAGCAGGCCGTGCAGTCGCGTGGCTTCGGTCTTCACCGGGTCCAGGCGCTCGGCTCGGGCGAGGGCGGCGAGGGCGAGGGGCTCGGCGTCCATGGCCAGGTGGGCCTCGGCCTCGCGCAACAGCAGGCGCGGGTCGTCGCGCTCGGGTGCGGGGAGCCTCGCCCGCACATAGGCGACCGTCTCCAACGCTTCCTTGGGCCGGCCGGTGCGGGTGTAGAGCTCGGCGAGCCGCTGCAGGGAGTCGACGGTGTCCCGGTCGAGCTGGTTGCGCACGGCGACGGCTCGGCGCTGGTGGGTCAGCGCGGGTCCGTCCAGCCCGAGGCCCTGCCAGGCGTCCGCCAGGGACTCCTGCACGGAGGTATCGGCCGCGAGAAAGTCCAGGGCGGGGCGCCAGCAGGACTTGGCGAACACGACCTCATCGGCCCAGCGCTCTTCGGCGGCCAGATCGAGGATTCGGCCCTCGCAGGCCTCGAGCTGGCGCTCGGGAATATCGCTGCGTAGGGCGAGCTCGGGGTCGGTGTCCCAGATGTGTGCGTAGCGCTGGGCTGCGCCCTCGGGGTCGGAGTAGGCGAGCTCGATCTGGGCGAGCACGTAGGCAGCCTCGATGGCGGCGGGCTCGTTGGCGGCCTGGGTCACCCCGTCCAGCCAGGGGATCTTCTTGCCCCAGGACCTGCGCGGCGAAGCCGAGAGCTCGAGCATCGCCCGGCGAACCGCCACGATCGGGCCCAGCCCGAGCCGCGAGGCGTGGGTCCAGGAGTCTGCGGCCGAGTCGTCATTCTCTTGAAGGTACTGGGCATCACCGAGGGTGAGCCAGGCCCGGGCGTCGGGTTCCTCGGAGCGCTTCAGGGCGCGCTTGGCGATGCGCTCGGCCTCGTCGTAGCGGTGATCGCTGGCCAGGAGCTGGGCGGCGAGGACCAGATGCTCGGCCGAGCCGGGCTCTTCCATCGACCCGATCGCCCGAGCGACATCGGTGGGCGCGGGGTTGCCGGTGGCGAAGGAGACCGCGCCGAGGCAGGGCAGGGTCCACTTGCGGTCGGCCCCGGCGCGGGCGGCTTCGACGCAGTGCTCGCGAGCGGATTCCCACTCACCGAGCCCGATCTTCGCCTGGGCGGCGACGAGGTGCACGGCGTCGGCGGGCCAGTCGACGGTGTCGTCTTCGAGCACCGCGGAGATGTAGTAGTCGGCCTCGCGAGGGAGCTGGAGCGCGAGGTGGGCCTGGGCGAGCCGGTACCGGGCCGCGAGCTGTTGCTCGGGCTTGGGGGACTCGGTCAGCACCCGGCGGTATCCATCGACTGACTGCCAGTCGACGGGGTCGACGGTCAGCAGCTCGCCGAGCACCTCGGTGGGAGAAGGCGCCCAGCTCGGGGTCTCGATGGGGACCTCGGTCGGGTCGATTCGCGCCAGGGAGGCGTCGCCGATCAGGGGGACCAGGGGCCGCTCCGGTGGGCGCACGGGGCGACGGGGCGGCGGGTCGTAGAATAGGTGGCGATCGGGTACGGGCACGTCGAGAGGCCCGTATTCTGGGGGCTCTCCGGGCTCGAGCCTGAGCAATATGCCCTGGTCGTCCATCCGGGGCACGACCGCGACATTCTCGCGGCTGACCCGGATGCGCATATAGGTTCGGCCCCCACCGACGGAGAGCGCCTCCATATCGCGGACCCAGGGCACGAAGGCTTTCTTGGGGAGCTGGCGATGGAGGGAGACGCGGTTGTCGATCACCGCGAGCTCGAGGATGTCGGGTTCGATCCGCGGGAGCACCTCTACGGTGGCCCCCGGAGTCGTCTTGAAGCGAAGGGAGACCGAGTCCTGGGCGAGGGCGGTCAATGCGAGCATCGTGATCACGATGGGGCTCCTACATGCGGAAGGCGACGCCTACGCCCAGCCGCCAGGCCCCGAGGTTGAAGCCCTCGAGTCCGGGTCGGGTGAAGCGCCGGGCGCCGGTGAACTCGAGGTCGAGTCCCGAGGGGCGCTTGATCCCGGGGATCCGGGAAGGCTGAATCAAGCCGGTGTCGATCCGGGCGCCGGTGCGCACATCGACGCCGAGCCGGGCGCCCCGAACGACCTGTGCGCCGTCGACGCCTCCGGCCTTGTTCTGGGGGTGGCGCTCGGAGAACACCATCAGCGATGGGCCGACTCCTGCGAACCAGGACCAGCCGGGGTCGCGGATCAGGTCGAACTGCACGGTCGCGGCCATCGGGATCAGCTCGACGGAGGCGTCCAGGCCTTCGTCACGAGGGCGGATCTTGCGGTAGCCGCCCTCCAGGTCGAGGGCGAGCCGGCCCGTGATCGGGACCACCGCTCCGACCCCGGGAGCGACCATTCCGGTCTTGTAGACGGTGCCCAGGGAGCCATCCTCCCAGGTCTCGATCAGGCCGCGCAGGGCGAGCCGAACCGTGGGTTCGGGTACGACGGGCTCTTCCCACGGAGGGGGGGGCGGGGCGGCGAGGGCGCTATACAGATTCAGAAGAGTTAGCATGGCGCCGTTTCCTTCCTTGTTCCTGGAATACGAGGGCGACGATGGTGTCGCGCTGGTCTCGGCCCACATCCATGAACTCGAGCCTGGAGGCGTCGTCTTCGTGGTGGACCTGGGCTCGAAGCACCATCAGATGCTGCACGCCCCACACGGTCAGATCGAGGTGGACCTGGAGCTCGGTCCCCTCGGAATAGGGCACGCTGCGCTGGAGCTGGACCCCGTCCGCTGCGATCTCGATGAGCTCGGTCTTGAACTCGATGCCCACCGCAGCGAGGCGCTGTTGATGCCGGAGCACCCGGATCTCCCGCTCGAGCTGGCCCATCGCATCGGTCATGGCGATCATCGCTTCATAGATGCTGATGTCGATCTGGCGGGACATCCGAACCAGGGTGCTGCGGCAGCGCTCCGAGATCGAGGGTGCATCGGTCTCCAGCCAGGGCACGGTGCCCTCCGGAGCCATGGCCATCTGGATGACCACATGGGTGCTGGCCCACTCGCTCATCGGCGTCGCACCCCGAGCAGGAGCAGCAGCGCGATGGGGCCGAGGCTGGCGAGGGCCCCGGTGTGGGCGCAGCGGAAGCCGCCGACCTCTCCCGCCAGGGTAGAGGCGCTGGGATCGGGCAGAGTCACCGAGTCCCCGGTGTCCTGGGGAGTGTCTGTATCTACGGGTTCTTCACCGGTGTCCGGCGCTGAGAGGCCGGTATCACCGGTCTGGGCGAGTCCGGTGTCGCCGGTCGCGTACGCAGCAGAGCTGAACAACAGTGCGCCGACCATCCAGAGCATGTGCGCCTCCTCTGGCCCGGTTCGGCGAGGAGAGGAGGTCCTGAAGCGGAATCTACGATCCGCTCGGAGATCAGCTCTTGCAGTTCACCCGCTGAGCGGTGCGATGGGAGCGCAGGTGTCGGTAGCCCTTGAGCGCCCGGCGGCTGGATCCGGTGCGGCGGATCTGCCTGGCCAGATCGTCTCGATGCTGCTCCACCGCGGCCTCGAGCCGAGCGGTGAGCGCGATCAATGCGCGGAGCTCGTCGGCTCCGAGGCCTTGGGCCACCAGGCGAATCTGGCGCATGAACTGATCGAGTCGCTCGACCGCGACCTCTTCACCGACCTGGAAGGCGCGGAGCATCGACTCGGCATCCTGGACGATGAGGCTCATGCCGACTGCGCCTGGGGCGCGCGCGCCACCTGGAACCAGCCCTCGGCGAGGTTCTCCGTGACCTTGAGCACCGAGCGGAGCTCTGCATTGGCTCGGGGCCCCCCGCCGGCCTTGCCCAGGGTGCTGATGCACCACAGGTAGAGGGGGTGGACCTGGGCGCAGAACTCGGGGGCGGCCTCGAAGTCCAGGCCGGCGTTGAGCTCGAGGTAGATCTCTCGTACGTGGTGGAGGTGGGCGATTCGTTCGCTGCTGCCTTCTCGCAGTCGGACGGCGAGCCCGAGCCGCTTGACGGCCTCTTGAAAGAGCATCTGAACGATCTCCACCTTGGTGGCGGATCGCACCTGGCTGCGGCGGTACTTCTCGTATCCTCGCATGGGAACTCCGTGCGGGTCGGGGGGGAATAGAAGGGGGGAGTTGGGCTACTTGGCTGGGATCATGGCGGCGAGGAAGGCACCAGAGCTCTGGAGGCCAGCCAGCGCGACCTCCATGGAGTTGAAGCGGTCTCGAAGGCGCTGGGTATAGGAGGCGAGGTAGTCCTCCTTGCGCAGGATGGCGTCCTCGAGGTCGGTGATGCTGCCCTCGATCGACTCACTGCGGTTCGCCAGGGTGCCGCTGTCGGGATCGACGAAGACATCGTCGATCTTGGAGCGGAGCGCGGCGAGGGGGCCGGTGTCCGAGAGGAAGAGCGCCTCCACATCCCCCCTGCGGGTCTCGAGCTGCTCGCGCAGGGCGTCGGTGTCGAGCTCGAGCTTGCCGCTGCGCTCGGTGGAGATCCCCACCTGGGAGAGCGCGCCGAGGTCCCCGTCGACGGTGTAGGCGTTGCTCACCAGGGAGCCCAGGCTCTCGATGACTCTTCGGGCACCGGACTCGCCGAGCAAGGGGCCCTTGAGGCCGAGCTCCTCGTTGAACACGCTGTTGGTGCCGTAGTAGTCGAGGACCTCATTATAGGAGTCGACGAAGCCCTGGATCTTTTCGACCGTGGTGTCCAGGTCGTTGTCTACCGTGAGGGTCTGCCAACTGCTGTTCCTGTTGTTCACCTTGATCTCGAGACCCGGAATCCCGCGGATCACATTGTCCTTGGACCGCACGGCCTCGTTGTCGATGGAGGCGACGGTGTCGGTGGCCGAGAGCCGCTGCTGGAAGGTGATACGCTTGGGGCTGTTGGAGAGCCCGCTGGAGTCGAAGGCGATGCCGGCATCGGAGCCGGACTCGCCTTTCACAACGAGTCGATAGGGGTTTGGTGTGCCGTTCCCGGTGTCGACGACGTACGCGCTCAGGCCGTCGATCTCGCTGATCGAGTCGGCGAGTCCGGCGAGCCCATCGTTGGTTGCGTCCACGACGATATCGTTCTGCACGCCCTTGTAGGTGATGCTGAGGGTGCCTTGGCCCAGGGTTCCGAGCCCCTCGCTGCTGTAGAGCTGGGAGCGGGAGACCTCGCCTCGGGCGAGGCTGGTGACCCGGATGCGGTAGTTGCCCTCGGCCGCGCTCGGGTCGGCGGTGACCTCGAAGTCTTCGGTGGTGGACGAGGTGGTGAAGAAGCGCAGGTCGTCGTCCTGCAAGGTGGCGATGGAGCTGGAGAACTCCTCGAGCCGATTGGACAGCCCCGCGATCTTCTCGCGCTTGGCCTCGAGGTCGGCGATCTCGCCCTCCATGGACTGGATCGGGAGGCGCTGAGTGCTGACGATGGCGTCGATGAGGCCGGTGGTATCGAACCCGGACACGATTCCGTCGACGATGGGCATTTCGGGCTCTCCGGCTCAGGTTGGAGGGGTTGCCCCGCCGCCCCGGATTGGGCGACGAGGCGGGGGGGGAGATGAAACCGGTCCTGTTGGGACCGGAGGTCGAGACCTAGCGGAGGAGCTGGGTCGCGGCCTGGTTGATGGAGTTGGCCTGACCCAGAGCGGCGACGCCGGCCTGCTGCATGACCTGGAACTTGGACATCTCGCTGGCCTCGTAGGCGAAGTCCGCGTCTCGGATGACCGACTCGGCAGCCGAGATATTCTCGGTGTAGGTCTGCAGGTTGCGCTGGGCGGACTCGAGGCGGTTCTGCACAGCGCCATAGTCGGAGCGGTACTGGTTGAGGGTGTCGATGGCAGTGTCGATGTCTCCGATTGCTGTACTGGCGCCGGTTGCGGAGGAGAGGTCCACCGAGCCGGTGTCGACTCCGAGGACGGTGCCCTGGAGGTCGCCGAGGGTGATGTCGATCTGGTCATCGGCGGTGTTGTTGACCCCGACCTGGACCGCGAGGGTGGCGTTGGTACCCTCGGTGAGCGCGGTGCCGTTGAACTCGGTCACGTTGGCGATCCGGTCGACCTCCGACGCGAGCTGGGTGAACTCGTCCTGGATGTAGACGCGCTCGCTGTCGTTGAGGGTCTCACTGGCCGAGGTGACGGCCAGCTCGCGCATCCGCTTGAGGATATTGCCGACCTCCTTGGTGGCTCCTTCTGCGATCTGCACGACGGACACACCGTCGTTGATGTTGCGGCTGGCGGCCCGGGCGGACTGGGAGATGGCCGAGAGGTTCTCGGCCACCGCGAGCCCGCTCGCGTCGTCGGCTGCCTTGTTGATGCGCGAGCCGGAGCTGATGCGCGCCAGCGTCCCGGACAGACTCTTCGTGGTGCTGTTGAGGGATGCAACGGAGTTCATTGCGGTGAGGTTGGTGTTTACGGTCAATGCCATGTCGATATCTCCTGGTGTGAGGAGGCGGTGCGGAAGGCGATTCCTTGCCTCGGTCCTCTCTTCGGATCGGGGGGAAGGGCGTGTTAGTCGGCGGGCTCCGATTTCTGGGGCAGCAGCGCGATCTCCCGGAATTGGATGCGCGATAGTCGGCGTTCTGACGGGTGTTCGCAAAAAGCCCTGAAGTGGGTCGGGAGTCGACCGAATCGGAGCCAGGAGTGCGCAATGCTTCGACGACTACTCGTGATGGGGCTGCTCCTGGGCAGCGGGACGGGCTGGGCTGAGACCCGGGCCAAGGATCTGGGGGCCTTCCACGGCGTCCGGGACAACCAGCTCACCGGGGCCGGCCTGGTGGTGGGCCTGCGGCGGACGGGGGACTCCCGACGCAACGAGGCGGCGATCCGAGCCCTGGCCAACCGGCTGCAAGGGCATGGCCTCTCCCTGGAGCAGGATGAGATCGTCACCCGCAACGTCGCCCTGGTGATGGTGACGGCCACCCTCGGACCGGACGCCCGCTCCGGAGCCCGGACGGATGTGGTGGTGGCGAGCTCGGGAGATGCGATCTCCCTGGAGGGCGGGGTGCTGCTGATGACCCCGCTGTTCGGGACCGACGGTGTGGTCCATGCCACGGCTGACGGGCCGCTGGTGGTCGGGGGCTATGCGGCGAGTGCTGCGGGAACGACCTCCCGGAAGAACACCCCGACGGTGGGAAGGGTCGCGGGAGGGGCGCTGATCGAGCTCGGCTCCCCTGGGCTGGACTACACCGCCCTGGAGGGGATCGACTTCGTGCTCCGGGATCCGGACTTCACGACCAGCTCCCGCCTGGCCGACGCCATCGACGCGGCCTTCGGGGTGGAGGTCGCGACCGCGGCGAGCGCGAGCACGATCGAGCTGGTGCTCCCGGCGGACTATGTGGGCAAGTTCCCCAGCTTCGCCGCTCTGGTCGAGGCGGTCGAACTCGAGGTCGACACCCCTGCCCGGGTCGTGGTCAATGAGCGCACAGGCACGGTGGTGATGGGCGCATCGGTGCGGATCTCCCCGGTCGCCATCGCCCATGGCGGCCTCACCATCGAGGTGCGACGCCGCAACCAGGTCAGCCAGCCCAATGCGCTCTCCGGTGGCAACACGGTGATGTTCGGCAACGCGGTCATCGAGGCCAATGAAGAGGAGGGGCAGCTCATCCTGGTAGAGGGCGTGGAGATCGGAGAGCTGGTCGGTGCGTTGAACGCGCTTGGGGTCAAGCCCCGTGATCTGATCACGATCCTCGAGGCGATCCGCGCGAGCGGCGCGCTGCACGCCGATATCGTGACCCAATGAAGACGCCGGGCATCGATGCGGCAGGTCTGGTCGAGGCGGTTCGCTCCAACCGCAGGACCAAGGAGGTCGACCCGGAGAAGCAGTTCGAGCGCGAGCTGGCCCGGGTTCTGGTCCGTGAGGTGGGCAAGACCCTGGAGAAGGGCTTTGGGGGAGAGGAGGCCGCCGCGATCAACGGGATCCTCGAGGAGGAGCTGGTCGATCGCCTGGTCGCAGACGGCATGTTCCGCGACACCCCGGTGGGTTCCTCCGCCGGCTCCTACGCACGTGCGCGAGATCCTGGATCCTCCAGCCTGCCGGTCAAGGGGCGGGTCAGCTCCGACTTCGGGATCCGTGCGGATCCCTTCAATGGCAGCACCCGTCGCCACAGCGGCGTGGATCTGTCGGCACCGACGGGGGCTCCGGTCCAGGCCGCACGGTCGGGCAGGGTGCGATTCGCGGGAGAGAGAGGGGGCTATGGCAACCTGGTGATCATTGACCACGGGGGTGGGATCGAGACCTGGTACGCCCATCTCTCCGATATTCAGGTCCAGGCTGGATCGCGGATCTCCGCCCGCCAGCAGCTGGGCGAAGTCGGCCAGACAGGCCGTGCCACAGGGCCTCACCTCCACCTGGAGGTCCGCAAGAACGGCTCTCCGATCGACCCTTCCTCTTTCTTCCCCGAGATCCATCCTAAATCCGGCGGACGTTCCGACCGATAGGATGGATATCTGTTGTGAGGTCTCCGATGAAAGTCACACGCACTACGCCGCTTCAAGCGGTTCAGCCGGCCAAGCCCACCAAGGGTCGAGCCGCTCCAACGCGCGAGCCCGCCCGCGACTCCGTCACCCTCTCCGGGGATGTGGCGTTCGTGGAGCGAGCCCGTGAGGCGACGCAGCCCCAGGGGGTTCGCGCCGATCTCGTCGCCGAGGTGAAGGCACAGCTGGCCAACGGCACCTTCGAGCAAGGCGTGGATATGGACGACACCGTCCAGTCCATGCTCGCGGATCTCTGAATGTCCGCCAATCTCCCGGCGCTCGTCGATGCGCTGGCCGAGCTCACCGAGCGCGAGGTCCTCGCGGCCCGTGCCCTCGAGGGTGAACAGCTCCGCAAGCTCGACCAGGAGCGCGCCGACCGGCTCTTCGAGCTCCAGATCACGCTCCAGGACCGGCCCGCACTGGCCCCCACGGCTCGTGACCAGCTCCGGCGCTCCGTGACCCGTCTCCGGGCCGCAGAAGACCGACTCTCCAGGGTCGCTCGCACCGTCATCGGTGTGCTCGCCGCCCTCCGTACCCCCAGCGAGGCTCCGACCTACGCTCGAACCGGAACCCTGCGAGGCTGAGATGTCCATCCGCACCACCATGCTCAGCGGAGCGTCCGGCCTGGCCGCCGCTTCCGCGGGGATCGCTGCGACTTCCCAGAATGTCGCGAACGCCACCACCCCCGGCTACTCCCGGCGGGATGTCGCTCAGCGGGCTGCCGATCCCCTCGTGGGTCGGGTCGTGCTCGGTCAGGGCGTCAATGTCGAGGGCTTCACCCGAGCCACCAATGAGCGCGTCGTCGAGCAGCAGATCGATGCCGGCGCCGACCTCGCTCGCGCTGAGACCCGCGAGCAGTCCCTGGCTCCGCTCGAGGTGTACCTCGACCCGGTCGATGGCACCGGCCCGCGCACGGCGATGGGTGCCTTCTTCGATGCGCTCACCGCCTCCGCTCGGGACCCGGCCGATGCGGGTCTTCGCCGGGATGTGGTCGCCCAGGGCGGCTCGATGGCCCGGGTGTTCAATCGCACCGCCGAGGCGCTCTCCGCTGCGGAATCCGGTCAGGATCGGACGATTCGCGGCGGGGTCGATGACCTCAACGCCATCCTTGAGGAGGTCTCGGTCATCAATGTGAAGATCGTCGCCGCGGGGGGCAATCTCCGGGCCGGAGATATGGCCGATCGGCGTGACCAGCTCATGCGCGAGGCGGGCAAGCTCGCTGGGGTGGAGCTCGACATCCAGCCCGACGGGACGGCCACCGGGCGTATCGCGGGCCATGTGGTGGTCTCGGGTGCCGATGTGCGTCCGCTCTCCGTCCAGGCCGATGGCTCGATCACGGTGCCGGTGGGTGAGGGCGCCATCACCGTCGACGACAAGCTCAACGGGCAGATGGGGGGGCTGGTCCAGGCCCGGACGGCGACCCGCACCATGCGGACGGACCTGGACGACACCGTCAGTGGCCTGGCCGATGCGCTGAACACCGCGAGCGCGGGGGGCTACGATCGCAACGGGGTCGCGGGTGCGGACATGCTCGACTACGACCCGTCGGCACCCGGCGCCACGGTGAACTTCGCGATCTCCGACCCCGACGAGCTGGCGTATGCGGATGGTGCGCTCGCCCTGGCGGGTGATGGGGGCAACCTCGCCCGCATGATGGCGGTCGAGAACACCGCTGTGGTCGGCACCCAGACCGCGGCAGAGTCCATGTCTGCGCTCACCTCCGCCCTGGGAACCAATATCCGGAACTCCCGCGCCGAGGCGGCACAGTCCGACGCGATCCTCCTCGATCTGGACGAGCTGAACGCCAGCCTCTCCGGGGTGAATCTAGACGAAGAGGCCACGAACCTCCTCACCTACCAGGCCGCATACCAGGCTGCTGCCAAGGTCGTGCAGACTGCGGATCAGCTGATGGGCGTGCTGATGGAGATGGTATGAGCTCGAGCATCCGTTCTTCTGCGCTGCTGTTTCGCAACGCCACCACCCAGTCCAACCTCATGAAGATGCGGAACCGGGTGAACACGGTCAAGGACCAGGCGGTCTCCGGGCTCAAGGTCCGAGAGGCCTCGGATGCGCCGGCCAGCTGGCCCTATGTGTCCGACCTCGTCGACTCCATCGGGGATCAGGAGGTGCTCGGCAAGAACGCGGGCCGCGCGATCTCGATGCTCGGGGTCGCAGACAGCACGCTCCGCGAGGCGAGCAGCGTGATGAAGCGGGCCAGAGAGGTCGCGGTGCGGTTCTCCACCGGCTCCTTCAATGATGAAGACCGCGCCTCGGCGGCTTCTGAGATCGATGGTCTCCGCGACTCGATGCTCGACCTGGCCAACACCGATGTGGGTGGTCGCTATATCTTTTCGGGCAACGCCTATGATGCGCCGGCCTTCGACTCGACCGGGGCTTATGTGGGCTCCAATGACACGCCGACCATCACCATTGGTGAGGATGGAGACAGCGTCACCGCGGGCTTCGATGGAGCCGAGGTCTTTCTCGACAGCCTCACCGCTCTCGAGGATCTCGCAGACGCGATGCGGACCGGGACCCCGGCCGATATCCAGGACCAGATCGACCCCGTCGACCTGGCGATGAAGGATGTGATCACGACCCGGAGCATCGCGGGCGGGCAGTACAAGCGCGCCACCGATGTGCAGACCCTCACCGAGAGCCTGACCGTGGTGCTCAACGAGAGCCTGGCCGAGGAGGTCGCGACCGACCCCTTCGAGTCCTACCAGGAGTTCACCCAGTTGACGCAGAGCCTGGAAGCGACGCTCCAGCTCACGGCGCGTAGCAACTCGATGTCGACGCTGTTCTCCAGGATTTAGCGGCACTCTACAGGGTGACGGTGCCGTCGGAGGCGAGGGGGACCTCCTGGATCCCCGCGCCGAGCCCCATCACCTCGAAGAGCACGCCCTGGTCGAACACGGTGCCGGCCTGGTAGCCGAGGACAGCCCCCGATCCGGTGGACTCCTGGGTGATCACGGTGCCGTCGTAGAGCTCGAATGAGCTGGCCTCTCCGGGGAAGACCCGGACCCAGAGCACGCCGGCGTCGGCGTCGAAGGAGTCGACGAGGCTGGGGTCGGCGACGGGGGAGAGGGTGTCGATGGTGGGCCGCAGCATGGGCACCATCCCGCCGCGCTTGAGGAAGAGCGGGATCTTCGACAGGGGTGCGTCAACGGTCTGTTCTCCCGCTGAGAGCACGTCCCCATCGAACCAATCGACCCACTGCCCCGCGGGGAGCACGACCCGACGGGTGGTCTGTCCGGGTCGCACGACGGGGGCGACCAGGAGCTCTTCTCCCAGGAGGTAGTCGAAGTCGAAGTGCTCGCCGAGCTCGGGATGGGCCAGCCCAAGGGGTCGCTGGAGCGGGTGACCGGTGGTGGAGATGCGCTTGGCATAGGTCCACAGATAGGGAAAGAGTCGCAGGTGGAGCCGGCTATAGTCCCGGTAGTCGTTCAGCATCTGCTCGTCCCAGTCGAGCACCGGATCCCAGGCCACATCGCTGCTGCCCATGCCGATCTGCATCACGCTCGACAGCGCGGTGTGCTCGAACCATCGGGTGAAGGTCTCCTTGTCGGGGGGCGTGTGGCGGTAGCCTCCGGTGTCGCTGCCGAAGAAGGGGAAGCCGCTGGGGCCCAGCCCGATGCTGGCGACCACAGCCGCGGGGAGTCCGCCCACGGCGACATATTCGCCGACATCCTCCCCGTGTAGGGCCAGGTTACCGTCGATATCTCCGGGCCAGATGATGGTGCCGGTGGCCTGGTCTCCCCAGGCGCCGGTGCGGCAGAGCAGGAAGCCCCGTCCTTCGCCGAGAGCATCGCGATAGGTCTGGTGGTAGAGACGCTGGTATTGCCGGTGCATGGTTCGCTCATCGCTGCCGTCGGCGAACTCCCAGGCGACGCGGTACTGGAGGAATCCAGGCACGATCTCTTCTGCGAAGTCGAGCTTGAAGCCCTCGATACCATTGTCTGTGTAGGTGCGGATCTGCTCGGTCCACCACGCCCGGGCCTCGGGGTTGGTGAAGTCCACCGCCGCGCCCCAGTTCACGACCTGGAGCACGATATCGGGCTCGAGTGGGGGGAAGTAGCTGTTGGCGAGGGCTTCGGCATTGAGCACTCCGGTCGAGGCCTCGGCATAGGGCGTGTGCCAGAGGCCCATGCGGAAGCCCAGATCGTTGGCGGCCGCGATCATTCCGTCGGGATCGGGGTAATCGGCCGGAGCGTAGTCGAAGCTGTTGACCGCGCTGGCATAGGGCCGGTCGATCCACAGGGCACTGGCGGCGATATCGAGGTCGCGCATGGTGGCCATATCGTCGAGGACTTCGGCCTGACCGGTGGTCTCGTCTCGCCAGAAGATCGGCCCGAGCGCCCAGGGGGCGGGCAGGCCGGGGTAGCCGGTGAGTTCGTAGTAGTGGCGGGTGAGATCGAGGGGTTCTGTTTCCACGAACAGGTGCATCTGCAGGCCCTGATCGCTCATCGGACCGGTGCCGACCGTGACCCGGGTCTCGTCATCAGCCTCGGTGGCGATCTCGAAGCGCATGGGGTGGTCGTCGGCGACGAAGAGCGCCCAGCCGGTGGTGCCGATCACCATGGGAATCGGGACATGGACTTCGTTGTAGCCCGACTCTGTGGTGCCCCCGGGCTCGAGGTGCATATCGCGAATGGTCCCGCGATGATGGGGGTGATCGAAGGTCTCCCCGATCCCGTAGAAGCCCTCGGATTCATCCCCGACGGCGGTGAGGCGGAAGAACCCGACCTCGGCATCGGGGGGCGGGGTCCAGTGCATCGACCACCGATTGGGGGTGTCCTCGACCAAGCTGAGGGTGGCGAGGAGGTCGTCGGGGTAGCGAAGCTCGATCCGATCCCCGGTCTGGACCGCCTCGGTGGGGGCGATCCACCGCACCCCCATCTCGGTGGCATAGGCGGGGAGGTAGGACCAGAGATCCTCCTCTCCGGGATCGACCAGGCCGAGTTCGAAGCCCTCGATGGGGAGAGAGACCCGGGTCTGCCCATCGAGGCTGAAGTCGACCGTGTCGATGGAGATCGGAGCGGGGGGTGTGGGCTCGGGTCGAGGGCAACCGAGCAGGAGCAGGAGTGTAGTCATGGGTCGGGGTATCCTGTTGGCCGCGATCCGGAACCCGCCAACCTTCCGTGAATACCCTCGTCTGGGAGTGGACGATGGGTTCGCTGCAAGCACCGGTTCGGCGGAACGACTGGAATCCTTCGACACGGTGTGGCAATATGGTGCGCCTCTCGGAGGGTGTTTCCATCGACCCCATGGACCCAGAGCTTCAGGCGATCGAAGAGCGGATGAGTGAGCTCGTTCGCACGCGCCGGGATGCGCTCGAAGCTGCCGAGGCGCTCTCCAAGGGCGTGCGGGGCATGCTCGCCGGCTGGAGAGGCACGCGGGAGCAGCAGGTCGAGGACGCGGTTCACACTGCCCGGTTCTGCCAGATGGAGCTCGAGCGGCTGCGAGAGGTCCACGAGCGCCGCATCGCCCAGCTCGACCCCGTCAAAGCAGAGGAGCTCGCTCAGATCGAAGAACGGCAGCTGCTGATGGAGCGGGCGGCGACGGTCCGAAAGCGCGGGGGTGCCCGGGCCAAGGTCCTCGAGCAGCTCGAGCACGAGCGCCGCACGCGGATCGAGTTCGTCGATTCCCTCGAGCACGCTCTATTCGTGGGCGAGAGGGCTCTCGCCGCCATCGACGAGTACACCCGGCGGCTCGAGGCCAAGTCGGCTCGCCTCGAGGCCGACAGCCTCACCGCCCGGATCGGCCTGCTCGCATCGGTCAAGACGGCCGCCGCCGAGGCCCGGGAGAGCCTGACCAACTTCATCGAGCGCGTGGGCATCGCGGATGAGTCGATGATCCGCATCGGCGAGGAGGGGGCGAGCACAGAGCAGGAGCTCTTGCACTGTCGACGCAATCGCACCGATATCCAGGCGCTCATGGCCAAGATGCAGTTCGATCTCGAGATGGCTCGGGACGCCGTGCGCCCGATCGAGGCCGCTTATCGCAACTTCCTGATGGCGGCGACCACGACTGCCCCACCCACCCGCGAGGTCGGTCCCACCTACGAGTGAGCCAGGGAGTGGGCCAGCTCGGACAGGCCCAGGGTCTGGGCTGCTGCTGCCAGGGCGCTGTAGGTCGACCGGCTCGGCCCGCAGCGCGACACGGTGTGCTCGATGAGCGCATCGGTGGCGTGGGGGACCTGGGCCTGGAGCGCGCACACCCACCACGCGACCAGGGCCTCTACATCGAGTGGCGTGTTGGATAGTGCCGCTTCTGCATGATGAATTCCGGTTGGCCAGTCGCCCCGTGCCATGGCGATGCGGGCCAGTCCGACGCGGGGGCGAACGGTCACCAGCTGTGGATTGTCGGAGCGCAGCTCGAGGCAGCGCAGGAGCTGGGCCTCGGCGGCGTCGAGATCTTCGAGGGCCTCGCAGACCAAGCCCAGGCGAAAGAGCAGCTCGGGGGCGTGGGGTAGGGACTGTAGCCATCGTTCCAGGTAGGCGCGCTCTGCGAGCGGATTGCACTCGTGCAGGGCCCGGCCGAGCCTCTCGAGCATGCGTGCAGCCCAGTGGTGTCGGATGATCTGGGAGGTCGGTGTGCGCGCGATCTCCGAGTTGAGCTGGGCAGCGGCGGTGCGGGTGGCCGCGGCATCCCGCCAGAACTGGGCCACCTCCAGCAGCTTGGAGCGGGAGTACAGATCCCGGGGGTCGGCGTCGATGCAGCGCTGGAGAAGGGCGGTGTCCCGCGCCTGCTTGTTCTTGCCCGCGGCGTGCTCTCGGAGGTAGCCGATATGCTCGACCTCTCCGCCGATGCTGCGCAGCTGAAGCCCCTCGGTGCGGAGCATCTGGGTCACGGGCTCGGAGATGTCCTCGTGGATGGCATAGGTGTAGCGATTCGTCCCTCGGTTACGGAAGAATCGAAGGAGTCGGTTGGTTCGTGAGTGCCCGCCGGGCATCGGATTGCGCAGGGTGAGCCGCCCGGCACCGGCCCGGGAATCCGAGGCGATCTTGCGGAGGGATGCGATGGCCTCGGGGTCGATGAACTCGTCGGCGTCGAGGACCAGGATCCACTCGCCGGTGGCCTGGTCGAGGGCGGCGTTCCGGGCGGCGGCGAAGTCATCGGTCCACGGCCGGGTGGTGACCGTGCCCCCAGCGGCCTCGATGAGCGCTCGGGTCGTGTCGGTCGACTCGGAGTCGATGGCGATCAGCTCATCCCAGGCCCCAGCGGCGGCGTCGAGGAAGCGCGGAAGGCACTCGGCCTCGTCCTTGACGATCATGCACAGGGAGATCTGGGGCATCGGTGGGTCCTCGGTGGGGGTCATGCGAAGCGGTGGCCCTGGGCGTAGGCGGCCTGGCCGAGGGCGAAGGCATCTCCGGCGAAGAGCGAGACCACGCGCTCCACCACCCGGCGATCCGGATCGGACAGCATGGCCCGCTTCCCGGTGTTCTTGGGCGCGGGCAGCACGGGGGTGGGCACCTCGACACCGAGATCTGCGAACAGCGCGGTGGGGTCGGCTCGGAGGGTCTCGAGGGAGTGGCGGTGTACCTGCACATCGGCGCGATCGGCGAGCAGCGAGGCGTATAGGCCCTGCCGGGCTTCGATCTCCATCCAGTACCAGTAGCGGACGGCGAGCAGACCGCGCTCGAGGAAGGGGGCGGCGTTGAGCACATTGAGCGGGTAGTCGGGGTCGAGGTGCCAGAGCCACTGATTACCGGCGTTGTTCATGTCGCCTCGGCGAGTGTAGCTCGAGACGGTGTCGACGGGATCGCGAGTCAGCGCGATGAGGTGCACCGGGCCCTGTCGGCTGAAGCGGTCGATATTCTCGACCAGCCCCGCCTTCATCAGCAGGTGTGAGGTCTCGCAATACCACCGGGCCTTGCTGGTCATCACCCGTTCGGCTTTGCGCGCCCAGAAGGCCGCAACATCGGGGACCGACCCGACGCTGTTGAACAGCGTGAAGTGCGACAGATCCGGAGTGTCGAGCCCAAAGCGGTCGTAGCCGAGGATCTCGTGGTGGGACTCGCAGTCCGGGAGGTTCGACCGGAGCAGCTCGGCCAGCCAGGCGGTGCCGGTTCGCCCGGCCGTCAAGGTGAACACGAAGTTCGCGGGCATCAGAACGGCCAGATCGCGTCGAGCAGGCGAGCGAGCCAGCCGGGGCCCTGCTTGTCGGCCACTACACCGGTGCCGCTAACCTGGAGAACCGGCCGGGCGATGAGATCTGAGCGGACGGTGTTGTCCATCTGCACATCTCTTGGCCGAATCACCCCTTCCAGGGTGAGGTATTGGGTCTCCCGGTTGAGGATCAGGGTCTCGTAGCCCCAGATCCGCAGGTTGCCATTGGGCAGGACCTCGATGACCTCGCAGGTCAGGGTCGCCTCGACCGCAGAGCCGCGGCTGGTCTCGCCGCTCCCAGCGAACTCGGTCACCAGGGCGGTGGCCAGGGCGAGCTGGTCGATATCGTCGTTGTTCTTGGTGAGCTTCTTGACCGCACCGAACATCGCGGTGACCTCGCCCTGTACGGAGCTTCGGCGGCTGGTCTTGGTGGCTGCATCGACGCTGGTGTCGATGCTCTCGAGGATCTCGACGGTGATCAGATCACCGACCTGGCGGGCGTTTCCGTCCATGCCCATCAGCTGTCGCGCCCGGACCTCATTCCACAGCGACCCCGGCTCTGCAGTCCCGGCGAGCTCGGTGTTCTCGACGATCGGTGGCACCGGTGGTGGAGGGGTGGGCTTGTCGCGCTTCTTTGCGCTGGCGCCCGGGATGAGCAGCAGCGAGAGCAGGATGAGGTTCATTGGATCTCCACGAGCTCGGGAGTGATGAGCACTCCGCTCAGAGGGACGCCCTGGGCGCGGTTGAGTACCCGCACGCGGTCCCCGGTGAATGCATCCCGGAGCAGCTCTCCGGGAGCGGTGATCTCGAGCGACCCCCGTCGGGTGACGAGGGTGACGGCGGTGCCGGCCGGGGCGTCGGGCATGGGCTCGACGAAGAGGCGAGAGAGAGGGGTGCCGGCGCTGAGATTTCGCCGTGCGGACAGGCGCTTGGAGGCGTCCGCCAGCGGGGGTGAGGGGAGCTCGATGAGGCCCCGCTCGACCGACACCTGCCCCCCGACAGGTGTGTCCTTGGCCACCACGGGTCCCCAAACCCGGATGGTCAACTTGGGTCGGACGGTGTACGAGGCGACCAGGTCGCCATCGTTCCACCCGGTGAGTCGGAGCGTAGGTCTTGGGCGGCAGGGGTCTCCGGACCAGCGCCACTCGGCCTGGGGGAGGGTGTGTTGCTCGACGCCGATCTGTTCGACCTCGACCTCGGCGGCCGAGCACTGCTCTTGTATATGAGCGATCAGCGCGGCGAGGGCCAGCATGGCTACCTCTTGAGGTTGGAGGCGACCTGCATGGCTTCGTCGGCGGCCTGTACGACCTTCGAGTTCAGCTCATAGGCGCGCTGTGCTTCGATGAGTGTGATGAGCTCTTGAGCGACATCGACGTTGGAGCCCTCCAGGAAGCCCTGGGTGACTACGCCGTCCTGCCCGGCCGTCCATCGCTGTCCATCCCCGGAGTCCGGGGTGGCGGCGTACAGATTTCCGCCCAGGGACCGGAGCCCCACGGGGTTCTCGAACACGGCGAGCTCCAGCTGTCCGAGCACCATCTCATCGGTGCCACCGGCGACGACCCCGCGCACGGTCCCGTCTTCGTCGATCACGACCCGCTGGACCTCCTCGGGGATGACGATGTCCCCGCCGACCCGGAGTCCGGTCGCGTTCACCAGGGTTCCGTCAGAGGCGCGTCCCAGCGTTCCATCACGTGTGTACACGGGCTCTCCATCGACATTGTCGAGCTGTAGGAATCCGGAGCCGGAGATCGCGATGTGCAGATCGTTTCCCGTCTCGGTGAGGCTGCCTTGGCGGAAGTCTCGCTCCAGAGAGGCGAGTCGGACTCCGCCTCCCACCTCTGCGGTGCCCCCCTCCACCCCGGCGGTCGTGGCGACCTCCTGGTAGAGCATGTCCTCGAAGGCCCCTCGGGAGCGCTTGAAGCTGGTGGTGCCGACGTTGGCGATATTGTTCGCTACGGTGTCCAGGCGGGACTGCTGCGCAGCCATGCCCGAAGCGGCGATGTACAGGGATCGGCTCATCAGGCGCCTCCGGTCTGGTTGATCTTCGAGTCCATTTCGTCGCTGGTCTGCATGGCCTTCTGGAGCATCTCGAAGGCGCGGCTGGCCTGGACCAGTTCAACCATCGCAGCCATGGGATCGACACTGCTGCCCTCCAACGCGCCCGATGCCATCGTGGTCTCCACCTCGACCAGAGGTGCGGTCGGCCGCCACAGGTTGCCCCCTGCGTGCTCCATGGTGCCGTCGAGGCGGAGGATCCGGTCGATCTCCCCGGACTCGCTGGCGACGATGCGGCCGTCCTTGGTGATCCGGACCCCTTCGCCGGGAGGGATGATGATGGAGCCGCCCTCACCGAGCACGGGGAGCCCGTTGCGGTTCGAGAGGATGCCATCGGGAGAGACGTGGAAGGCCCCATCCCGGGTGAGCAGCGTCTCTTCGCCGGACTTCACGCCGAAGTAACCGGGGCCCTCGAGGGCGACATGAGTCGGCACGCCGGTCTGTTCGATCGGTCCATTGCGACGAATCGGTCGAATCGATGCGGTCACGGTATACCCTTCGCCGAGGGCCTCTCCCTCGCCGGCGGATTCGAACGAGACCCGTCCAGCCTGGAAGCCTGTCGTGGAGACATTCGCGACGTTGTTCGCGACGACCTCCATCCGACGCTGGGCGGCCAGTGAGCCCGACAGTGCGCTGAAGACGTCCCGGCTCATCCGATCCCCAGCTGGTTCAGATCCGAGAGCTTGATGTGCACCTCGAGACGCTTCCGCAGGCGCTTCCGAGCGGCCGAGAGGATCTGGCTGACCCGACTGACGGTCACCCCGAAGACCGCGGCGATCTCGGCTCCGGACATCTGCTTGCCGTAGTACATCATCACGCAGTGGCGCTCGCGCTCGGGGAGCTCGGAGATCGCCGCTGAGAGTAGGCGCTTGATCTCGTCGATCTCGTGGAGATCGCCGGCGTGCTGGGCGTCGCTCTGGATGACCTCGAGCAGTGGGCGCCCCTCGTCGGTGGTGCTCACCAGGGAGACGTGGTTGATCTCCCGGACCCGCTCAGCGGCCCGGTGGTACTCCTCGATCGTCATCTCGAGACCCTTGGCGAGCTGCCGTGGGGTCGGCTCGTTTCCGAGCTGTCGCCGGAGCTTGGTGCGGGTGTCGTCGATCCGGCGAGCGAGCTGCCGGCGGCGGCGGCTGAAGTTGTCATGGGTGCGAAGCGCATCGACCATCGCGCCTCGGATCCGGTACTCCGCGAAGGTGGAGAACTTGATCCCGAGGGTGGGGTCGAAGCGATCGAACGCTTCGAGCAGGCCGATCGCGCCCCAGCCGGCGAGGTCGTCGAGCTGGATGGCCGCCCCGGGGGGCAGTCGATCGTAGACCCTGCGGGCGACCAGAGACACCTTGTCGAGGTAGCGTTCGCAGATCTGGGCTCGGTTCAATCCTTCGACGCGCCGTGGTTGCTCGTCGGTGCGGTATGCGTGTTGAAGCACGAAGACCTCCTTTCCGTGGCTCCAGTTCGGAGAGGGTGCCGATCGCTTTAGGGGTTTCTGAATCGAGGCGATCGTTGGACCCGAGGATCGCTCCCGTGGCATCTTCTCGGTCGGGAGGGCGGATGTGGTTGTGGTGGATCGTGGCGTGCAGCTCTGGGGAGGAGAGCGCGTCTCTGGTGACCGTGCAGCTGGACAATGACGGGCCCGACCCGGTGAACCTGATCGTGGATGGGGAGCTGCTCGGTCCGCTGAACCGGGTGGCCCCGTTCTCGTCTCGAACGACTCCCTTCGCCGGGGAAGTCATGAGCGCGGACGGGGTGGTGACCCTGTCGATGGAGGTGACCGCAGCGCGGGATGGGGTCGTACTGGAGACCCGCGGCGAGGACGCGGAGATCGTGGGGTGCACGGTGGACTACGCGATTGGCACCCTGTACTGGAGCTGGAGCGGCCTGGCCCTGGAGGAGGGCGTGCACGAGCTCAGCTGCGACTAAGCGAAGTCGACCAGCCGGTTCAGCAGCGTGCGCGCCGGCCCGGGGATGGCGGAGGAGGGGTCACCGATGGCGTCCGCGTTGGCTCGATCCACCAGTCGGATGATGTCCGTGGGGAACTGATTTCGCGCAGGAAGCGCGATGTGGGGCCGGATGTGGCCGAGCACGAAACGGGCGCGGTCCTTGCCTCGCTGCCAGACCGCGGGATGCGCTGCGACCTGGGCGTCCGCTGCGCGCTGGGCATGTACGAGCTCACGCTCTCCGCGGTGCTCGGTGGCCATCGCGAGCTTGGCGGCGAGGCGGTGGCGAGCCGAGCGGTTGAGCTCTTCGTCTTCGTCCGCGGAGCTCAGGGCACGCTCTACTCGCTCCTCGAGATCCACCGGCACAGCCTCTCCGAGCAGTGCGCGGATCCAGCAGAGGAGCACCCCGCGCTCCAGCATCATGGACTCGAGGCTGTGGACGGGCCACACGGTCGTTGTCTCATGAACCCCATCTCGCTCCACGGAGGTGGTCCCAGGCTCGCGCTCGTAGTCGCGATCGAGCACCACCTCGATGAAGAACGTGCTCTGCTGTGCGCGGGCGCGGACCACGTCATTGCGAACCAACCGCGCCAGGAGATCCGCGATCGGCCGATTCGAGCCCCCGAGCAGCCGGACCAGGGACCAGCGGCGGAACGCATCGAGTCGGGCCGGGGTGTTGCGGAATGCCACCTGGGCGAGGCGAGGCAGCAGCGCGAGCTCGTCCTCGCCTTCGCAGAAGAGTACCCGTCGCGACGCCAGGAAGTTGATCGCGGTGAACGGGGTCATATCGACCCAGGTGCACAGGTCGTCGAATAGCGCGGAGTCGCTGTCCAGGGTCACAGCGGCGGGGCTCGCTCTGCGATCGCACCGGATCAAGCTGGCGCCGCGGGTGGACAGGCGGTTGAGGATGTCGACGGAGTGCGTGGCCAGGATGAGCTGAGCATCGAACTCGTCGGTGACCAGACGGGCCAGGCGCGCGGTCATGTCTGCCTGGAGCCGAGGGTGCAGGTGTGCCTCGGGTTCGTCGAGCAGAAACAGGACCCGGCGGCGGGTTGTCTCGGTTCGCCATCGGGACAGCGCGGTGTACAGGGCGATGAGATTGATCAGCCCCGCGCCTGCGGCAGAGAGCTCGATGTCGCCGTTGTTGTCTCGGAATCGCACGGAGAGATGGGGGACTCGCTGGACCTCGTCTTCGCTGGTGCGCTGGGTGATTCGCGCGCCGACGGTGTCCTGGAGAAATGCGTTCAGGCGCCTGAGCTGCTCGGTGCTGAGAGCGACGACGAGGTTGCGCACCACGTGGCTCTGATCCCCGGCCCCGAGCAGGCGGTCGACGACGGCACGAGAGCGGTATTCCTCGGTTGGCACGGTGCCGTAGAAGGGGGGGACGAAGACCGCGACCGGCGCATGTTCTTCGAGGTAGTCGATGAGATCGCGGTTGCCCCGCCGGGGGCTGGGGCTCGATCGGGCGACCGCCTGGGAAGCCCGCACCGCTACGGTGAGCTTGAGCTGCTCGGTGCGCGTACAGACCAGCACGACCTCGATGGCCTGCACGGGGTCGTCGTCGTCGAACTCGAGCCCGATCTCGAGCTGCTTGTTGGCCCCGACGAGCTGATCGACGAATAGCGCCTGCCAGTCGACGAGGGAGCACAGCTGCGTGTGGTCGAACAATAGGCCCTGGGTGACGAATAGCCAGTCTGGACGTTTGGGATCGAGCTTCGCGGTGCCTGCTGCGATGCCCAGGCGCAGCGCATCGCAGGCGAAGCGGATTGCTTGGAGCACGGTCGTCTTGCCCGAGCTGTTGGGCCCCAGCAGGGCGGTCACCGCGCTGAGCTCGGTATCGAACAAGCGGAATCCGCGGTAGTTCCGGCAGTGGATGCGCTCGAGCATGGAGATCTCCCAGGGCGCAGCTATATCGGGTATTCGCCCGTCAGTCCGCCGCGAGGGTCGGGAGGGGGAGGTTCCCGGCCGAGGTCACGATCTCCCCTGCAGAGAGAGTGAGGGCGTGCAACGCTGGGTCGCTGACGGTGCATGGACCCCGCAGTCGGGTGATGGTGCCCTTGGTGCTGACCGCCACCACGGCCCCTGCGAGTCCGATGGCATAGGCCACGGCATCGGCTCCTTCCCCATGGACGACGATATCGGTGACGCTAGCCAGATCGGTGCACACGGGCACTCCGTCATTCCCCACTCGAATACAGCCATTGGCCCAGCCATTCGCGCGCCCGCACGGCGAGAGGAGGTAGGGAATGGGGGGCGTGGTGTTTACCAACAGGTATGGTTCACGGATCTTGTCCTGTCCCAAGAACCTTCCGGCCGGTGTCACCCCAGGCACCTGAACGACTCGACCGTTGACAGCTTCGTACTCCTCGAGGTTGTAGTTCGACGAGTCGGAGTAGGCATACTTTCCTTCGACCCTGTTGGGCTCCAAATACTCTCCTTCCCAGACGTCGATGAGCTGCGTGGGCCCGTTGCTCTGCGTGCACATCACCGCCTCCCAGGCGATATTCGGGAGCCCCGGAAGCAGAGCGTGGAGATGATCGCGCGCCGCCGGGGGTCCCCACAGGCGCACAGGGACTTGCCGGTACCCGGCTCCCCAGTCCGCAGGAGACCATCCCGAGCCCACGATTTCGCAGGTGTGCTCGCGGCCGCCGGAGCTTGGGTTCGCCAAGATAGTGTCATCGGACCAGGGGCCTACCCGAGGCATGACGCATCTTCGACACAATAGGCGCTCTCCGGCCCGAAAATCGTTGTCTGAGGCGAAGTTTCTGGCGCTGGAATACCCCGGCCTGTAGTGGGCGGTGGCAGCCCACTCGGCGTGGATAAAGCGTCGCTTCAGGGCGTCGGGCACACCCACAACCGCGGCATCGAGTGAGCGTAGAGCGTAGGCGGTGGCGAGCGCTTCGCTGAGCGGATCGAAGTTCATCACCGGCGAGCGCTGGTGGGACGTTTGGCTCGGCGGCGGGCCGAAGTTTGTCATCGGAGAGGTCTCGATGTACCAATTGTATAGGGGGCTCGAGCCCAGGCGGCGTTCGAGCTCTGTGAGCACGCACTCCTCGAGGTGGTGGTACAGCTCGTGTCGACAGGCGAGCTCCAGGACGAGCCGGGCCGCGGTGGCCTCGTCACAGCCCAAGGCGGTGGAGACTCGCCGGCTGTGGTCCAGGAGCTGAGGCACCAGGATCCAGATCCCCCAATGGCTGACATCGGAGTAGTGGAGTGGGGCGTAGAACGCGAGACAGTCTGCTTCGGAGACTGGATGATCGTCTGACCACCGCGAAGGGTCATATGGCCACGGGTGAGGCCTGCCGTCGGAGTCCTGCCCGTCTCTCGCTGCCCTCCTGCTCGGCTGCCAGGGAGAGGGCCCGGGCTCACCCGGCCGGTAGGGCGAATTCCCCCGCTCACGCGGCTCACCGAGAGTCTCCCATTCGTCCTTGTTGAGCTTGGTGGGGTCACTCTGCTTGACCCCCGCTGGCATGAGCTCCCGCAGAGCAGCGGGGTCGGCCCAGTCGCCACGCTGCTGGAGTCGGAGGTCTGCCATCGCCAGTGCCTCGTCCAGGGCGTCTCGGGCCCCACCGGGGCTCTCCAGCATCTGGGCGGACAAGCCCTGAAAGTGCGGTCCCTTTCCTGGACTCAGCTTCTTTCGCAATGGGGGTATGTCCGCTTCCCGACGGGCGAGATCTGCCAGTCCGATGAGAAGCGCGCCGAGATGCTGTTTGAACACGTCGCGGTTGGGCTTGTGGTGGCGGCCCCCTGGCGCGTAGGTCAGCAGCGTGTGCCACAGCATCTTCGAGCAATCCGTCTTCACGTTCCTCTTGAAGTACCTCTGGGCGTTCTCGACGTAGTCGGGCATCTTCGGCGGTTGTGGGTTCTGTAGTCCCAAACCGGGCGCGTCCCGAAGCAGCCGGAAGCGCCTCGGCTGCTTCCACTTCAGATCGAACCACTTGAGGCCGAAATCCAGCATACACCGGAGATTCCAACGGGATGGCTCGACCGGGTTCTCGTCTCGGTCCCGGAGAGTAGCAACCAGCTCATCCTTCCACGTGCTAGCGTGGCCCCAAATGCCGGTATCCCGAAGCAGCTTGCGATTCGGCCCGTGTTTTTGGACGTGGTTGGCGGTCAGCACGCCGTCGTAGTGAGTGTCGACTCACTTCACCAGCTCATCGAGCAGGGTCTGGCTTGTGCGCTTCTTGTATGGACGGGTCAATATCCCACCCCCTGGGTAAAGTATATCCAAGGTTATAGGCGAAGGTCCGAGGTCACAGGATTTTTTTTCCGGAGCCGCCTGCTCCCGCCTGCCTACGTTGATCGGGAGCCCCATCCAAGGACTTCACGATGGCGATTTCGAGCACCAAAGGACCGGTATCCAGCCGAGCGATCGGAGGCGAGCGATGATCTTTCTGGTCACTCCATTCGGAGTCAAAGGCGAGGTGGTGGTCCAGCCGTCCGGCGTCCTTGAGTTGGGCCAGGCGTTCATCGATCGGCTTGGGACCGCGGTGGTGTTGGTGCCCTTTGCGCCGGGGGATGTGCTCTATCGGTTGTACGAGGGCATACCCGCAGCCCAGTACCGATATCTCGTCGAGCGAGGCGCCGCCCGGGCCTTCCCCCGCTTCCGTGACGCCATCGAACTCGACTTCTCAGACGGGAGACTACGCGTTTCGGACCTCCAAGCCGGACGACGGCTCCGTGTCAGCACCATGGCCGACCGACTCACGATTCGAGCCCTCTACCCAACGACCCAACAATAGGAGTATTCAATGCCCATTCCCTTCTTGATACCGGCGATGGTCGGCTTTGTTGGCGCGGCTGCTGCGGCGAGCAACGTCGCAGAGAGCTGTCACGCCACCGACCCGGTACCGACTCTTCCGCCCGATGACCGGGAGCGCACCCGCATGGCGTTCCTGGTCGGGCGGCAGGATGGCCTCACGGCACCACTTCCTGAAGGGGCCGGCGCGCGGGCCCAGGCGCGGCGCGTCCGCTGGGACGAGTTGTACGAATACGCCTTCACCGAGGGCTTCGCCGCGGGACGCATGGTGGTGGGGAAGGTTGGACCGGACTCGAAGTCCCATCGGCCCCCCGTCCCCCCTGTGGGACCACGCGCTCCGCTGTACCCTCGACCGTTGCCCTGCCTGAGCTTCATCCCGCCCGAGTGCGCATACACCATGGGAGTCGAGCACGGGGTGGGCGCCGCCCGCCGCCACCAGGTGCAGGCAGGTTGGAGCGAGGCCGAGCGCGCGTTCTCCGAGACAGCGGCGTGGTCCGCCTGGAACGACGGCTTCGAGGCTGCCACCAGCGCCCGGGCCAGGCCGCCTTGGGATATTGAGTAGGGCCGGCCGCAGCGGGTGCCCGCTACTCGATCGGCGCTCTAAGCGAAGTCGACCACACCGACCGAGTCGAGCTTCACCGCCGGAAGCAGCTCCGCGCTGCTGACAATGGCGATCCGTGGCAGCACCCGCTCCACCAACCGGCGCAGGGCCCCCCGAGCGAGAGGGGGACAGAGCACCACCGCTTGACCGGGGCCCCCATGGGACTCGGTCTTCTCGCGGAGCTGCACGATGAGCTGGCGGGCCTGGTTGGGGTCGAGCACCAGATTCGGAGCCCGCCCTTCGGTGGCCTGAACCCCCCGTAGGATCGCCTGTTCGGCCTTGGAACCGAGCCCGACATAGTGCACCACCCCTTCGTCGTCGGCGAAGCTGTGGGTGATGTGGCGGGCCAAGCGCTGCCGAACGAACTCGGTGAGCAGATCCGGATCCTTGGTGCGATCGACGTACTCGGCCAGGGCCTCGAAGATCGTCAGGGAGTCCCGAATGCTGACCCCTTCCTTCACGAGGTTGCGGAGGACCCGCATCAGGGCGTGGCGGGGAAGGCGATCGGGCACCAGGTCGTCGACGAGGCGACGATCGGCCTCCATCACCCGCTCGAGCATGTCGTCGAGCTGGCCGCCGTCGAGCAGCTCGTGAGCGTGCACATACATCAGCTCCACCATGTGGGTGGTCATGACGGTCTGCACATCGACGACGGTGTAGCCGAGCTTCTGGGCTTCGAGCACGTCCCGATCGAGGATCCACCATGCATCGAGTCCGAAGACGGGATCGGTGGTGTGCAGTCCCTTGATCGGTGCGGTTGCGCCGCCAGGATCCATCGCGAGGTGCTGACGGGGGCTGATCTTCCCGCGTCCGATCTCCTCGCCCCGCAGGAGGATCACGTATTCGCCGTCGCTGAGCCGCAGGTTGTCTCGGACATTCACCGGTGGAAGCACCACGCCGAGGTCCTCTGCGAACTGGCGGCGCACCCAGGTGATCCGCTCGAGCAGCTCTCCGCCCTGGCGCTCGTCGACGAGGTAGAGCACGTCGACCGCGACCTCGAGGGCGAGCTCTTCGACGGGGAGCAGATCCCGGGGATGGGTCTCGGTGGAGGTCTTTTCGGGTACATCCTCGGGGAGGTCGGGCTCGTCTCCGGCCTTGCCTCGCTGCCATGCGAGCAGGGCGACCGAGCCTCCGACGATGCTGAATGGCAGGGTGAGGCCCGGGATGAGGGCCATCCCGCCGAGGACCGCAGCGGACATCCACAGCGCTCGTGGATCCCGGAAGACCTGTCGGCTCACCTGGTCGCTGAGCAGGGGGTCGCTGTCGTCCTGGACCCGTGCCACCAACAGGCCGGCGGCGATGGAGACGATCAGCGCTGGAACCTGTCCCGCGAGCCCGTCTCCGATGGTGAGGATGAGGTAGGTGGACAGCGCCTGCTCGACGTCCATGCCCTGCTGGGCCACCCCGATGAGCGCACCCCCGAAGGCATTGACCAGGGTGATGATGATCCCCGCGATGGCATCTCCGCGGATGAACTTGGAGGCGCCGTCCATGGCCCCGTAGAAGTCGGCTTCGAGGGTGACCTCTGCCCGGCGCTTCTTGGCGACGTGCTCGTCGATGAGGCCGGAGTTGAGCTCGGCGTCGATGGCCATCTGCTTGCCGGGCATGGCGTCGAGGGTGAAGCGCGCAGCCACCTCGGCGATTCGGCCGGCGCCCTTGGTGATGACGACGAAGTTGATGATCACGAGGATCGTGAACACGACCGCCCCGACGACATAGTTGCCGCCGACGACGAACTGTCCGAACGCCTCGATGATGGCGCCCGCAGAGGAGGTCCCCTGGGCGCCGTCCATCAGGATGAGTCGGGTGGAGGCGACGTTGAGGGCGAGGCGGAACACCGTCGCGATCAGCAGAATCGTTGGAAAAACGCTGAAGTGGACGGGCTTTTCTGCGTACAAGGCCCCCATGAAGAGCAGCAGCCCGAGCCCGATGGAGCTGGCCAACATCAGGTCGAGCACCATCGGGGGCAGGGGGATCAGCATGATGCCGATCAGGCCGATGAGACAGGCGGCGAGGATGTAGTCTCCGCGCCTTCGCAGCTGGTCGAACAGGTTCGTGAGCAAGACGACCTCCGCGGCCCATTCGGACATCCGTCCCGAGACTTGAGCGGTTTGCCACCCGCTTGGGCTTTGGTCTTCGGGGGATCGGGGATCGGGTCGGACACCGAAGGCTGCAAATCCCTCAATCCGGTCGCCCCGTGCACCGATGAGGCAGCGGACGGCTCGTTCGTCGGGGAGGGAATCGATGGCAGCATCGTCCGGAATGGACACGCTCAAGCGTGTTCGAAAGATTCGCGAGCGGCTCGCCGAGCTCGACTGGATGGAGGCTCAGGCCGCCCAGCGAGATCAGGAGAACCGCACGCTCGAGAATGACAAGCTCGCAGAGGCTTCCCACAGCCAGGTCGGCGACCGCTCGGAGGATATGGTGTTGCACCATCTCTACGCGCTGCAGCTCGAGGTCACGGCGCGTCGGGATATCCGTGAGCTGGCGACCCGGGAGGCCAAGACCCTTCACCGGCAGCGCCAGATGCGCTCGGCCCAGCTGGAGACCCGGGTGGTGGAGAGCGTGGCCGAGAGCCGGCGCGAGGAGACGGCCATCGAGGACGCGCGTCCCGCTCAGGCAGAGCTGGATGAGATGGGCATGAAGGCCTGGTGGCGCAGGGGTGCATCATGAAGACCCCGTGGAATAGCGCCCCGTGGAAGACGGGAATCGGAGCATTGCTTGCCGCCACCTTCTTGGCGGGAGCCAAGGCGACGGGTGCGGTGGATGGTGGGGAGTCGGAGTGTCCGACCCCCAAGGGTCTGGCCCAGCTCGCTGCACGCCTGCAGAGTCGGGAGGCGGCCCTCGATCGCCGAGAGGCCGACCTGGCAGCCAAGGAAGCGGACCTGCGCGCCGCTGAGGCTCGCCTCGCCGAGCGCCTCGCGGATCTCCAGAAGACCCGGGCCGAGATCGCGGAGCAGCTCGACGAGATCGATGTGGAAGAGGCACAGAAGCGGGACGATCTGGTGATCATGCTCCAGAGCGTGCGACCCAAGCAGGGCGCCCCGATCCTCTCGGAGCTCTCAGAGGATCTCGCGGTCGATGTGATCGACCGCATGAACCCGGCAAAGGCCGGGAAGTTGATGTCAGCTCTGCCCCCGGCGACGGCGGCGGCGCTGATGGAGAAGCTCTCCAGGCCCGTGGAGGTGACGCCATGATCAGCTTGCTCACCGATCTGGCGATGATGGGTTCCGGCCCGGAGTCCACCCCAGGGAATGTCGAGGGGAGCTCCTTCTCGGGACTGCTCGGCGATGAAGAGAACCGCGTACAGCGTGCTGCGGCGATTCGCGCCCGTCCTCAGCAGGTCGGCCCCGATGCCGATCCCTTGCCGGGCCCGCTCTCTCAGCCGCTGCCTGTGGAGCGCTCGCAGATCTTGCGCTTCCCCGACCTCGCAGCCCGTGCACAGGGAGAGATCCGTCCGGACTCTCCGCCGATCTGGAAGGTTGGCGCTACGCCGCGCACCCCGATTCGGAGCTTCCAGCCGCTGGCGCAGGGGGTCCGAAGCGATCCGCGAAGTGCCCGCGGGGTCCAGGCCTTCGAGGCCGCTCGGGCGCTCCCGACTCTCGAGACGCCTGCAGAAGAGGCCGAGCCCAACGCACAGGTGATCCCGATCTTCGATCCGGGTATCCGAGTGCCGCCGCCGTCCGCGGACGCTCCTCTGGTGGACCCTATGCCCATCGTAGCAGCGCCAATCTCCACGGACCGGTCGATTCCGCAGGCTGAGCTGCCGGTGACTGTGGCGGCTCGTGTATCTGCGCAGCTCGTCGAACCGGTGAATCCGAGCGGGGTGCGGGTGCCTCGAGTGCCCCAGGTCCCTGTGGGGGAACCGACCGAGGCTCCGCTTCGTCCAGCGGCAGAGGCCTCTGAGGTCGCTGCCGGTCGCATCCAGGATCCGCAGATCCCGCTGTCGCCGCAGATCGCCGCCGCGCCGATTGTCGAAGCTCCGCCGGTCGAAGCTCCGCCGGTCGAAGCTGCGCCAGTCGAAGCTGTGCCAGTTGAAGCTGCGCCGGTCGAAGCTGCGCCGGTCGAAGCTGCGCCAGTCGAGATCTCCCGCTCCGTCGGTCCGGTGATCCCCGCTCCAGCGGCTGAGATACCCAGGGTGTCCTCCGGTACGGTCGAAGAGTGGCCCGTGGCGGCTCCGGCCATGAGCGTTCGCGCCGCGGAAGAATCACCAGTGGTGGCTCCTCCGGTCGGTGCACGCGCCGTGGACTCGCGGCCTGTGGTGGCTCCTCCGGTTGGTGAACGCCCCGTGGAATCGCGGCCTGTGGCGGCTCCGCCTGTCGCTGATCGCACCGTGGAATCGCGGCCTGTGGCGGCTCCGCCTGTCGCTGATCGCACCGTGGAATCGCGGCCTGTGGCGGCTCCGCCTGTCGCTGATCGCACCGTGGAATCGCGGCCTGTGGTGGCGCCACCCGTCGCTGATCGCAGCGTGGAAGAGCCGCCTGTCGCTGCTGCGCCGAGCGCGGCCAAGACGACCGAGGCCCCGCCGGTAGCTTCCCGCGTGGATGCGGTTGACGTACCGACAGGGGTCGATGCATCGGTCGCGGTCCGGACGATTGACGCCCTGCCCGTGGCGGTTCCGTCCATCGCGACTGCGCCTATCGCGACTCCGCCCGCGGCGACTGCGCCCAGGGCGACTTCTTCGATGGAGGTTTCGCCGATTCCTGCTCGCGCTGCGAAAGCCCCGCCCGTGGCGCCGCTTTCGGTCGCCGATCGTGTGATTGAGGCTCCCGCCATCACCGCTCAGCCCATGGACACGGCGCCCATCGCTGCTCCTGTGGTTGAAGGTCCGGCCGAGACCGCTCTGCCGATCGCGTCCAGGACGACTTTGGACCCGCATGTCGCTGCTCCGGTGGCCGGTATTCAGGGGATCGCTGCTCCTGGGATGGAAGCTCCAAGCGGGGTCGCCACGCCGGTAGCCATCGAGACCCCACAGGTCGCGGCTCCAGCTCCGCAGGTCGCTATCCCTACGGCCGCTGCTTCTACGGTTCGGTCTCCAGCCTTCGTGGCACCGGCCTTCGTGGCTCCGGCGCCTGTACCCAGGACGACCAAGGCCCCACCGGCTCCCGTCCGTGCCGTCGCGGCTCCCACTGTCGCGGCTCCGACTGTCGCGGCTCCGACTGTCGCGGCTCCGACTGTCGCGGCTCCGACTGTCGCGGCTCCGACTGTCGTACCCTCGCCATTCGTCGGGATTCCGCCGATGGCTCCGGAGTCGCCGGTCCTTCAGGCGCCCGCGCCCGCTCCAGCCGTGCCCGCTCCGGCCGTGCCCGCTGCCAAGGCTCCGGTGCTCTCGGCTCCCCGGGTCGCGAGCGTACCGACCCCACAGGATTCGGTACCTGCGCGGCCATCGAGCCGCCCGGTAGCTGTAGTGTCGCCGAGGCCCGCGCCCATCTCCGCGCCCCCCCCGAGCTTGACCGTGGTACCGGACCTTCCGGCCGCGCCCCCGGTACATCAGACCGTGCTCGCTCACTTTGCGGGGCAATCCCTCGAGTCTCAGCTCGAGGCTGCGGTTCGCAGCGAGCCCGGCCGGTCGGACGCACCGGCTCCCGAGAAGCGCGAGTTCTCGGATGTCCCGATTCCACGGGAAGTCCGACCTCAGAGCAAGGGGGCCGCACGGCCTGTTCGTCCGACGAACCCCGCGCTGTCTACCGTGAGTACTCCCGCTGCGAGAGCCCGTGACGCTGCCCTCGAGCTCCCGCTCGATGGTGCGGACACCGTGGCCACCTCCGCGGTGGTCGCCCAGCACGCCCCGGTCCGCCGGAGCGAGACCCGGACCCGCTCGAGTGAGCGCGTCGACGGAGTGCTCGACACCATCGAGGGATCGGACTCGAGCGACACCATCGCCATCGAGCCGGTCCAGCAGATGGAGCGTCCGGAGCGTCCCGAGCCCCAGCTTCAGACCCGCCGTGTCCGGGTGGAGCTCGACTCGGAGCTCGCCGTAGATGTTGCCCTTCACCGGGATCGCGTCGAAGTCAATATCGACGGCACGGCCGAAGCCCTGGAGCGGCTCGACAATCTCGAGCCAGAGATCCGCTCGGCGCTCGGTGAGGATCAGTCCAGCTCGCTGGACTACCACGCTCGTCAGCGAGACGAGCAGGGTCCTTCGAATACCGGAAGCACGGGTGAGAGATCCCGAGCATCCAAACGAATGCGTTCCAAGTCGCCCACAGTCGTGGGTCGGGGAAGCTTGGTGAATCTCATCGCATAGGGGAGAGAATATGGAGAATAGTATCGGCCTCGAGGGGCTGCCTCGGTACACAGCGAACGAGGCGCCCGAGGGCGTTGGCAGTCAGGAGCTGGGGAAGAGCGCCTTCCTCACGCTCCTGACGACTCAGTTGCGGAATCAGGATCCTTCCAGTCCGGTCAAGAACGAGGACTTCGTGGCTCAGCTCGCGCAGTTCTCGAGCTTGGAGGCGCTGGTGGGCATGCAGGAGTCCCTCGACGCCGTGTACGCGGGGATCGCCTCGATGAACAACGCCTCGATGAGCTCGCTCCTCGGACGCGTGGTCGTCGCAGTGGGGGACACCTTCACGATGGACGAGCCGGGAGGAATGGAGCTGCAGTTCGAAGCGAGTGGATCGTATGACGGCGCTTCGCTGACCGTGTTCGACGAGGAGGGACGTGTGGTCTCTACCGCCGATCTGCCTCCAGGTGGAGTGGGCGAGGGCAGCTTCCAGTGGGACGGCCTGGACCAGAGTGGGGCCGAGCTCCCGCCCGGGGAGTACCGGTTCTCGCTGAGCCCGGTCGGAGATGAACCGCCCGAGATGCAGGAGCTGATCGTCGGAGAGATCACGGAGATGGACTACTCCGGTGGAGTACCGCTGCCCTCCATGAACGGTGTGGTGGTCGAGCTCAACGCGATTTTGAGATTGACTTCGGCCGACTGACTCAACCCTCTCTCTGGATGATCCGATGAGCTGTGTGTCCCCAGAAACACACTCACCGGGGACGGGGAAAGGGAGATACAATGGGACTGTTTGATACACTCAATAGTGGTGCGACTGGACTCGGTGCTGCAGGCCTCGGCCTCGCGGTCATCGGCGACAACATCGCCAACCTCAACACCACCGCATTCAAGCGCAGCCGCACCGCCTTCGCGGATATGATGCCCTCGACCATCGGGACCCTCGCGGGACCCGGCGGCGTGGGTCGTGGTGTTCGCACTGCGGCCATGGTCACCGAGTTCGAGACCGGCAGCCTGAAGCGGACCGGCTCGGCTCTCGATGTCGCCATCGGAGGCGCGGGTTGGTTCCAGGTCAACGACGGCCGCCAGGATATGTACACCCGGGATGGCAGCTTCCGACTGGACACCGACAACTACGTCGTCACCAGCCAGGGGCAGCGCGTCCAGGGCTTCATTGCCGAAGACGGGGTCATCGGACCGCTGCTCGGTGACCTGCAGATCGACCCGAACCGGGTGCCGCAGAAGGAGACCAGCCAGATCAACCTGGCGGCCAACCTCGTGGACCCCGATCCGTCTGCACTCACGACGAATGTGCTCCAGGGCTACGCCGGCTCCCTCGACGGGAACACCGTGTCGATCAACCAGTTGAGCGCCGAGGCCGATCACAGCACCTCGCTCACGGTCTACGACTCCCTGGGTCGGCCGCGTGATGCGGTGATGATCTTCGAGATGACGGGCCAGACCGGCACGGTCACGGACTGGGAGTACACCGTCGTCGTGGACGGTGGAGAGGTCGACAACGGCGGCACCATGGGCACCGATGGCATGGCCTTCGAGATCATGAGCGGCAGCCTGGAGTTCGACTCAGGAGACCTCACGGTCACCCAGAATGCCGCGACCACCGGATGGAACTGGCCCGGCGCGACGGACTTCGCGCCGGCTCTGAACCTCGACGAGATGACCTACGCGGGGGGCGATGCCTTCTCGGTCCGCGCGGTGTCCCAGGACGGGTACGCGGTGGGGGACCTGGTCCGTCTGAACATCGACGCCAAGGGTCGGATCTCGGGTCAGTACACCAATGGGCAGGAAGCCGTTCTCGGCCAGTTCGCCCTGGCGACCTTCAAGGCCGAGTCCGGTCTGCGTCGCCTCGGCGGCAACAACTTCGGTGCTTCGCTCGAGTCGGGTGAGCCCGCTGTCTCGGCGGCTGGGACCGGCACCCGTGGCGAGCTCACCGGGTACGCCCTCGAGGGCAGCAACGTGGTGCTCGAGGACGAGTTCGTCAACATGATTCAGGTCCAGCGGACCTACCAGGCGAACGCGAGCGTCATCAGCACCGTCGACGAGACGCTGCAGGCCCTGGTCAACCTGGTCTAGGCGATCGCGAGGTGCCTTGTTGAAGGCACCTCTCCGACGCCCTGTCGAAAACCCTCAAGCCGCTCCCCCCGTCCACCGATTGGGGGACCGTTCCCATGGAGCCGTCTGTCATGGACATGTCGACCATCGTTGGAATGCTCCTCGTATGGGGCCTGGTCGTGGCCGCGATCCTTATGGGAAGCAGCCTGTCGATCTTCGTGGATATGCCGTCTGTAGCGGTTGTCTTCGGAGGGACCACCGGGGTAATCTTCGTCGCCTTTCCGGGCGGGAAGGTGATCTCGGGGCTCAAGGCGGTCAAGGCAGCATTCATTACTTCACCCCCGGATATGAAGGGGTCCATCGCCCTGTTGTCCGATCTGTCCGGTCGCGCACGCCGCGACGGGCTGCTCTCTTTGGAGCAGGCTGCAGACGAGACCGACGACCAGTTCCTGGCCCGGGGACTTCGCATGATGGCGGATGGCCAGGACCCAGCCGCAATCGAGTCCGTGCTCTACGACGAGATCAACAAGATCGACGAGCGCCACAAGGAATGCATCGCGATCTTCGACGGCATCGGCGATTTCGCCCCGGCAATGGGGCTGATCGGGACCCTCGTTGGGCTGGTGCAGATGCTCCAGTCGATGGACGACCCCGCGGCGATTGGCCCCGCCATGGCGGTGGCCTTGTTGACCACCTTCTATGGTGCTCTGCTGGCCAACCTCATCGGGATCCCGCTCGCCAACAAGCTGAAGCGGCGCAACCTGGAGGAGCTGGCCCACAAGGAGCTGGTCGCCGCCGGCATGCTCGCCATCCTCTCGGGTGAGAACCCGCGGTTCATGGTGGAGCGCCTGAACGCCACACTGCCGCCGGCGATGCGTGAGGAGGCGGCCTAGATGGGCAAGCCGCAGCCGAAGCAACAGGAGTGCAAGAAGGGAGCGCCGCTGTGGATGGCGACCTTCTCGGACCTCGTCACGCTGCTGCTGACCTTCTTCGTGTTGTTGATGGGGATGGCGAACTTCGAGGACGCTGCCAAGGTCGACGCGGTGCTGTTGTCGATCCGGGAAGCACTCGGTGGAGATGGAATCGAGCGAAAGCTCCTCGAGGCGGCGATGAGCGATTTGGGAGAGATCGCCCAGAAGGACCCCAACGATGAGAACCTCGCTCAGCCTATCGAGGCCCGCCTGCGACAGGCCATGTCCGAGCACATCAGCGACGATCTGATGCGCATGGTCCACAATGAGCAGGAGGTCCGTATTCGTCTGGATGAACGCGTGTTCTTCAGGCCTGGGTCCGCGGTGCTCCATCCCTCGGCCTACGCGGTGTTGGCCGATGTGGGCAAGGTGCTGAACGAGACCGGACTGGGCGTGCGGGTCGAGGGCTATGCCGATGGCACAGGCTCCGAGCAGTCCAACTGGCAGCTCTCTTCGGACCGATCTCTCGTGGTGCTGATGGCGCTTAGGGAGAAGGGTCCGATTCCGGGTGAGAGGCTGGAGGCGGTCGCCTTCGGGGCCTTCCGACCCGGTCCCGCCATCGGCGAGGACGAGAGCTGGAATCGACGTATCGAACTCGTGCTTCGTGCGGACAAGTCCGCGCAGGCCGGACAGGCAGCCGAGGCGCTGCAAGGAGGAACCTCCGATGGCCGATGAAGAGACCAAGGAAGAAGAGAGCGGCGGTGGCGGTAGCAAGCTGCCCCTGATCGGCGGAATCGCGGTGGTGGCGCTGCTGATTGGCGGCGGTGGTGGCTTTGCGGCCGCGGCGATGCTCGATCCCGGCGAAGAGGCGGTGGTCGATGGCGAGGTGTCGGTCGAGGGAGTCGAGGAGGAGGTCTCGGTCTCGACGGAGAGAGCGGTGCACCCCCTGGAGCCCTTCCTGGTGAACCTCCGCGGGAGCGGTGGCGGGCGGATGCTTCGGCTCGAGGTCCACCTCGAGGTCTCCGAGTCCGACCTGGAGACCCTCGCCTCTCGGGATGCCGTGGTGCGCGACGCCGTGCTCGCGCTGGCGAGCGACCAGACCTACTCGGATCTCGAGGGTCTCGATGGCAAGACCTTCCTTCGGGACGAGCTCCTTCGCAGACTCAACTCGGTGCTCGATGGGCCCCGGATCGAGCGCGTGTATTTCACAGATTTCGTGGTGCAGTGATGACAGAGAATCCGTATGCGGGAAAGATCGACGACGAGCTCCTCGCCCAGGTGACCTACCTGTTCAGGAAGGTGGTGCCCGGGCTCCGGCGTCGCTTGGTGAACCGCGTGGGCTCATCGCTCCGCGTGGCGCTCGGCGAGGTCGGCTCGGCTTCGATCGGGGAGTGTCTCGATGTGAGGAGCAGCGGCCCGGCCGCGGTAGGGGAGTTCCAGCTCGCTCCCAATCTCAAGGCGATGGTGATCTTCGAGGGCAATGTGCTCTGTCGCTTCCTGGGCATGATGCTCGGGGAGGATCCCGACAAGCCCATCGTGACTGCGCGGCCCATCCTCACCCGTGTGGATCTGCGGATCGGGCGGCGGATATGCGAGGACTTCATCGATACACTCGGTGTGCAGACCGGCCTCGAGGGCAACACCAAGCTGCTCGACGTGCGGCCGGCTCCCCGCAGCCTCGGATGGATCCCCCGCTCCTCTCGGGTGCTGACCGCAGCTCTGGAGTTTGGTCCTGAGGATGCTCCGTTCGGAAAGGCTCAGGTGGTGCTCCCGCTGAACACGACTCAGCTGCTCTTCGGTTCCGCGGCTCCTCTCGGCGAGGCGCGAGCCGCCCATGTGGAGAGCATTCTGCCCGTGCAGGTCGAGGTGATCGCGGAGCTCGCTCGGGTGAAGATGGCCATCGCAGCGCTGTCGAACCTGAGTGAGGGCAGCATGATCGAGCTCGGGCGCCCGGGCGACGTGAGGCTCACGGTGAACGGGAAGACGGCGATATATGCCGAAGGTGGAGAGTCCGATGGCATGCGATCGGTGAGGATCCTCGGACGATCGGAGGCGGTCGCCTGAAATCGCTCAAGCCGCCTCCACGCCGACCGATTCGGCGGTACAAGGAGGCTGCGATGAGTGAAGAAAACGTCTCGTTCTTCTACGACATTCCGGTAGAACTCGTCGTCGAGCTCGGTCGGACCAAGATCACGGTAGGACAGCTGGCGACCCTCGGCAAGGACGACATCGTCCCCCTCGATCGTCTGGCGGGTCAGCCGTTGGACATCATGGTGGGCGGCCAGCTCTTCGGAAGAGGGGAGGTGGTTGTGAACGATGACCGACTGGCGCTGCGGATCGTAGAGCTGCACCGGAAGGCGACCGCGGTATGATTCCAGTCCTGCTGGCTGCGGCGCTCGCTGCGCCGGTGGACGGTGGGCTGGAAGCTCGGCTCCTCGGGCCGGTTCCAGTGGCATCTGTCGCGACCACGGCACCCTATCAGCCCGTCCCTCTCCCGCCGATGTGGCCGTTGTTGGGTCTCGGGGGTGCTGGACTGCTGCTATTCGGAGCCCGCAAGTCGCTGATAGCGGCACTGGGTGGGGGCTCGAAGTGCAGCGACGCGCTGGTCGTGGTGTCCAAGAAGAACCTCGGTCATGGGGGACTTGCTGTCGTCGATGTGACCGAGCCCTCTGGGGAGATCCGCCGACTGCTGGTCGGCACGGGCTCTTCAGGACCCCGCCTTCTGGCGGATCTCTCGAGCGACTTCGAGGCGCTCGGCTTCGGTGAGGAGGAAGCATGAAGCGGACCCTCTCCCTGTTTGCGATCGGGTGGCTGCTCCCGACCCTGGCAGTCGCTCAGGATGGTGTGGTCGAGTCCATGCTCTCCGGCGACTCCGGTGGGACTGGCGCACCCGTACGACTCATCGTCGCCATGACGATGATGACCCTGATTCCGGGCCTGCTGCTCGTGATGACTCCGTTCACACGGTTCATCATTGTGTTCTCATTGCTCCGCCAAGCGCTGGGACTGCAGCAGAGCCCACCCAATCAAGTGCTGATCGGTCTGTCGCTGGTGCTGACCTTTCTGTCGATGCAGCCCACGCTCACCCAGGTCAACGAGAACGCTCTGCAGCCGTTCATGAACGGAGAACAGACGACCCTCGAGGCCTATGACAATTTCATCGACCCGATGCGCGACTTCATGTTGCACAACACCCAGAGACCGGATCTGCGGACCTCTATGCGCCTTGGGCGGATGGAGACGCGCCCGGAGACCCTGGAAGACATCCCGACACCGGTGGTGGTCACCGCATTCGTGCTCTCCGAGCTGCGGACCGCGTTCACCATCGCGGTGAAGGTGTACCTGCCCTTCCTGGTGATCGACATCGTGGTGGCGAGTGTTCTGCTTGGGATGGGGATGATGATGCTTCCTCCGGTGGTCATCTCGATGCCCTTCAAGCTCATCGTGTTCGTCCTCATGGATGGATGGGGGCTGCTCGTGGTCGGGCTGGTCGGGGGGATCTCATGAGCGAGGAGCTCGTCCTGTACTGGGGGCAGCACGCCCTGCTCACCGCGCTCTGGCTGGGGGGCCCGCTGCTGATGACCGCCCTGGTCGTCGGCACGACGATCTCGATGCTCCAGGCGGTCACCCAGGTCCAGGAGATGACCCTGGTCTTCGTGCCCAAGATCCTCTGTGTGTTCGCCGTGTTGATGCTCGCGGGCGGCTGGATGTTGCGGATGGCAGTCGCCTTCGCGACCCAGATGTTCCTCTCCATCCCGAACTGAAGATGGACGCTCTGGTCGCCACCTATATGCTGGTGTTCATGCGGACCGTCTCGCTGCTCACCACGCTACCGGTGGTCTCTGCGCAGGGGATACCGAGGTCATTCGGGGTGCTGCTCGCCCTGGGAATCAGCGTGGTGCTGCTACCACACGTCCCGGTGGCCGAGCTGAGCTTCGACCGGGTGCTGGTGATGGCGGTGGTCTACGAGATCCTGCTGGGAGGCTTTGCGGGGCTCTGTGTGCGTGCGGTGTTCGCTTCGCTCTCCGTGGCCAGCGAGCTGATGGGCCTGCAGATGGGCCTCGCCATGGCCCAGCTCTTCGATCCGCTGCAGAAAGCTCAGCAGGGGCCGGTCGCCTCCATCGCCAACTGGGTCGCTGCGCTGAGCTTCATCGCGGCCGACCTCCACGTCGCCGTGCTGGTTGCCATGGCCGATGGGTTCCAGACCCTCCCACCGGGCCAGGCTGTGGTCACGGTGGACTCCATGCAGGTGCTCATCGATGTGACGGGCGCTTCTTTCGCTCTGGGCATCCAGCTCTCTGGGCCGGTGCTCGCCTTGGTGTTCATGACGAACGTCCTGGTGGGGCTGCTCGGCAAGATCGCCCCTCGGATGAATGTGTTCTTCTCGGTCGGCCCGACGTTGACCTCCATCGGCGGGATCGCGCTGCTGGCCTTCGCGCTGCCCTCGATCACCCGGGGAATTCTTAGCGCTTTGATCGAGGTAATCCGCCTACTTCCAGGGATCTTGGGATAGATCATGGCAGAGAACGAAGACGGCCAGGAGAAAAAACACGATCCCGGTGACAAGAAGTGGGAGGAGGCGGCCGAGAACGGTCAGACCCCCCGCTCGGGAGACCTGAACTCGGCCGCGATCCTGTTCTCGGGAGCAGCGGCCTTGGTGTTCGGCTTCGAGGCGGTCAGCTCGGGTGTGGTCCAGGTGTTCCGATATATGTACACGACTCTGGATGGTGCCCCGCTCGATGATGCCCTCGCGGTCGAGCTGTTCGGGGTGATGCTCATCGGAATCGTCACTACGCTGGCGCTTCCGCTGTCCGTGATCTCGGTCGCGGCCCTGGCGACGAACCTGATGCAGACCCGAATGCAGCTCGCTCCGAAAGGCCTCGAGCCCAAGTTCGACAAGCTCAACGCCTTCGCGGGGATGAAGTCCCAGTACATGTCCTGGACCCCCTTCGTCGAGCTCGGCAAGGGCCTGGGAAAGGTCGGAGCGGTCGTGCTGGCGGCGTATTTTGCCGTGGGTACCGATGCGCGCGAGCTGTCGACCCTGGCGCTGGTGACTCCCGATGAGCTGTTGTCTGTGATGGGCAGCCTGGCCTGGCGATTGGTCGCCGCTGCCATCCCGCTGATCGTGATGATCGGAGTCGCCGACTACAGCTACAGCTGGTGGCGGATGAACGAGCAGCTCAAGCGCACGGATCAGGAGGTCAAGGACGACCACAAGAACAATGACGGCGACCCGCAGATGAAGGCGCGTAGACGCCAGAAAGCGAAGGAGCTGTTGTTCAACGGATCCCTGGCCGCTGTCGCCGAGGCCGATGTCGTGCTCACCAACCCGACTCACTACGCTGTGGCGCTCCGGTATCGGCGGGGGCAGGATCTCGCGCCAGTGGTCGTCGCGAAGGGCGTGGACATCGGGGCGGCCCGGATCCGCCGAGCGGCGTTGAAGGCCGGGGTACCTCGGGTCGAGAATCGCCCGCTCGCCCGGGCCCTGTGGAAGGGGACCAAGGTGAACCACCCGATTCCCGAGGCGCTCTATGCTGCGGTCGCCAAGATCCTCGCGGTCATCTGGGCCCGGAAGCGGGGCTAGCTAGTTCGCCATCAGTGACTTGCGGAGCCTCATATTCGGTAGGGGAGCCTCGTCCAACGGGGTACCGAGCGGGCGGTGGATGTGCTGGGCTGGCGAGATGGCGGTGACGGAGTTCAGCACCCGGCGGAGCCGCTCCTCGATCGTGGCCTTGTGCTCACCGTGGAACATGCGGGTGATCCACCACACCGCGTCGGATGGGTTCGTAGCGCCCACCGACGCGATCACCGGTGTGTCGCCCTCGGCGATCTCGAGCGCGGCTTCTACTGCATCGGGAGTGGTCAGATCGCCGACTACCAGCAGGTCGATGCCCATGCGGCTCGCGTCGCGGATCCCCGTGGGCAGGTCCGCGACATCACTTCCGACCTCACGCTGGGTGACGATCGCGCGGTCGTCGGTGTGGAGGAAGGTCAGCCTCTCTTCGATGACCGCGGCGTGGCCGCAGTGGGTGTGGTTGTAGTGGTCCACCAGAGCCGCTCGGAAGATCGAGCGATTCATCCCGCCGACGATCACGAGCCCGGGCTCCAGGAAGAACTCGTCTGGGTCCGCGATCATCCCTAGCTCGGTGAGGGTTGGAACATCCGTTCTCACCGGACGAATGACGACCGCCAGTGAGCCTCTCTGGCGGTACAGATACACCTGAAAGCGTCCGACACGCTCGAGTCCGAAGGAAAATGAGCACTCTCTGACATTGGCGAGCTGTAGGTTCTCATTTGCGAGGGTGCACAGCGCATAGGCCGCTGCCTGCGTGTCGTTGGGAGACAGGGGCGGCACATCGGTGGGAATCAAGGCGCCGTCGATTCTCAACATCGGCCGTTGTGGCGCTTTGAGGTGAAGTTCTGTCGCACCTTGCTGTGTGGACTCTCGCAGAAGATCGATCCATCGGTCCTTCTGGCTACGCATTTGTCCTCCGTGGGCCGAGACTCCGGCTCCACACCATCGGATTCCAGGGGTCGAGCTTTAGGACAGCCCGTGCGCGTAGGGGAATCGGGCGTCGGAGAGATCAGGTCTTCGGGAGCTCGTCCTTGGGCTGGGTGGGCTCGGGGAGCTTGTCGAGCTCCTTCATGAGCTCCGAGATGTCCGCGCCTTCGGGGATCAACACCTCGTCGATGGTGCCTGCAAGGTAGCGGGCCCGGAGCTCCTCGAGCAGCTTTCGCCTCTTCTCATCCGCGGTGGTCACGGTGCTCAGCCTCGTGTGGATGGGTGGTGCTCTCTGTAGCCGACATCGATCACTCTCGGTATGCCACACCTCGCTCCACTCTGCGATCGGATCATTCATGGAGGAGTGAAGTGAAATCTACGGGTCCGGTCTGGAGGCTTACCGTTTGTGGGGATCGGGCCCTAAAATACCTTTAGATCAAGATATTTAGTTGTTGATGAAACAAACGAATATTGGCTCGAACAAAGATCGGATGAGTCGAAGTCGTCTCCGGTGGAGTGGCGTGATGCGGAAGGCGGCGGGCCTCATGATCATGCTCGTAGGTACCGCTGCTCTCACCGGAGCGACATCGGCGCAGGCGGCCGCTCCAGCGGTGCGGCGGATCGGGGTCACGACGGATGCGGGTGTGCCAGATGGTTTGGCTGTCGGGCTCGCGGTCCGTCCGGTCCGTCCGGTCCGGTTGGGGCTCTCTCTCGCGACCAATGGTGTGGGACCGGGTGGTCGAGTCGGGCTCACGATCAAGACTCCGACTGCTCTCGCTTTGTCGGCTACGGCGGAGGCCGGCTTCTTCCCGCCCATGAATGCCAACCCCGTGGTGGGGGCCGTCATGGGGGTTCCGTCCTCTATTGGAGTGCTCGACCGGGTCGGGTACACATATGGCTCGCTCCGCGGGGGACTGGAGTTCGGCGACCAACGCGCGACCTTCATGCTCCATGTCGGCATGTCCGAGATGCACGCCAACCTCAATCGTGTCGACGAGCTGTTGGTCGAGCGAGCCGAGACGGTCGAGCTCGCCCCCATCCATCTCCGAGTGCTGGCCCCTTCGGCCCGGCTCGGTGTCCTGTTCTGGTTCAAGAGGAGAAACCGATGATCACCCGCTTCGCACCCCTGGCGCTCCTCGCCCTGGTGGGCTGTGTAGAGATCGAGCTCACCGCGCCTTCGATCTGTATGGAGGCGGCCGAGGTCGACCTCTCGACGGGTCCACTTCCCGCATGGATCGATGGTCCGCTGGTCGTCGAGGAACAGGTGGCTTCGGAAGGAGTGGAGCTCCCTGAGGGGCTGTCCGGTGAGCTGACGGTGCTCGACGGTGTGCTTCGAGCGGGCGCGGGAGATCTCGCCTTCGTGAGGCGGGCCCGGGTTCGGCTCGCCGATGCCTCGGGGACTCCGCTGGTCGATCTGCTCACCTACGACCGAGAGCGCGACGGGCTCGCTTCCAACGAGCTCCCTGTGAAGACGGTCGAGGAACCGGTGGATGTACTGAAGTGGATGGAGACCGGAGACATCTCCCTGGGCTTCGAGATCGAGGGCGAGCCCTCGGAGTTCCCGTCAGAGCTCAAGGTCGATGCTCGGATCTGCATGACCGGACAGGTCCGCTATGTCGAGCGATTCATCAACGTCGAAGATCGCTGATCCCGGCCCCATCGCTCAATCCGACCCCACCGAGACCGATAGGCAGGGTATGCCACCAGTCCTCACACAAGACGATTCCGATCGGCTCGCGTCCATCACCCGGGAGGCACGCATGGCGCTGTCGACCATTCGCGGGTTCGCCGAGATCCTCGAGGAGGAGCTGGACTCGGTCCCGAGCGCCTTGCGGGATCTGCGCTGTATTCAAGATGCTTCCGAGCGAATCACGGAACTCGTATCCCAGCTCGAGGACCACGCGACCACAGCCCGACACCTCGCTACGGTCGACGAACTCACGGGGATCGCCAATCGGCGCTGCTTGTTCCAATATGGAAATCGCCTCGTCGAGGATGGGGGACCTCTCGCGGTAGTCGTTCTCGATGTCGATCAGTTCAAGCAGATCAACGATCGATTCGGCCACCACACGGGGGACGCGATCCTCAAGCTCGTCGTCGAGCGATTCAAGCGTGCTGTACGAGACAACGACCTGCTGGCTCGCCTCTCGGGAGACGAGTTCGTCGCGCTGCTCCCGGGCACTGACGAGGATGGTGCGCTCATCGTGGCCCGTCGCCTGCGACACGCGCTCATCGACCACCCCTTCACCGTTCACAACCGCCGGATCACCGTCACCTGCTCGATCGGCGTGGCGGTGCGAGGCCCCGAGCATATCGATCTGACCGAGCTGCTCGACACCGCTGACAACCGCATGTACCGCGCCAAGCGGGCCGGTCGCGACCGCGTCGCCTGCTGAAGGAGATCCCGATGAGTGAAAACCCCACCGTCGGCTTCAAGCTCGGCCGACTGCATATCCAGCATGTGCGCGATGGGGTGGCGCTCACCCTCGAGGGCCACACCGAGATCATCTCCTTCGCCGATCTCGACGCCTTCCTCGACTATGTAGGCAGCATCTCGGTCGAGGAGCGGCGGGCTGCATTCCGCGTGCCCGTTCCGGACTCGCTGCGGGAGATCCTCCACGCCCGGGTCCGCTTCGGAGGGCGTCCGCGCAAGCTCGGCGTTCTCGATCTGTCGCTCACCGGCTGCCGGACCGAGGCACCTACCGGATGGAAGCTGCCCGATGACCCCTTCCCGATGGGGCTTCGGATGGACAAGCACCGGGTCCTGCTCACGGTGGTGGTCGTCCGACAGAATCGGAACTTCGTGGCCCTGCGCTTCGAGGACTCCATGAAAGACGGCATGCTCTGCCCTCCCGAACACCTGGTGAGGATCCAACGGCAGCTCGAGCTGATATGGCTCCGGGAGCGGGTCAGTCCCTGAGGCGGCCCTGCCGGAGGTCCCCCATGCTCAGCCTGCTGCTGTTCTCGGCCTACGCCGAAGCGCCCCTCGATGACGCCACCCCCGCTGATGCCCCCACTTCGAGCCTGGCGGTGACCTGGATACGGGACAGCGCGGAGTACCAGGCCCTCGCGATCCAGATCTACCGCGATGCGGGTGCGGCGCTCAAGAAAGCTCGGCGTGGAAGGCGTCCTTGGGGAGTCGTGCTCGATCTGGACGAGACCGTTTTGGACAACTCCCCGTACCAAGTCGAGCTCTCCCGGACCGGGGACTCTTATAGCGAGGACACCTGGCATGAGTGGTGCGAACAGTCGGCCGCAGAGGCCGTGCCCGGGGTGGTCGACTTCATCGGAGCGGTCCGCGCTCGCGGGGGCCAGGTGGTCTACGTCTCCAATCGCAAGCAGGTCGTGCATGACGCGACGCTGGCCAACCTGAAGGATCTGGGGCTGTGGCAGCCCGATGACCAGATGTGCTTGCGGACCGATGTCTCCGACAAGTCCGTGCGTCGGCAGCAGCTCCGGACCGGAGAGGGGGCCTGTAGCGTCGGGGAGCCGCTGCGCGTGGCGCTGTACATCGGGGACAATATCAACGACTTTCCCCGCGATGACGAAGCGAATGGGCTGCGGATGGACGGGTTCGGTCAGAGCTATTTCCTGCTCCCCAACCCCATGTACGGAGAGTGGACCCGGGGACCGACGCGCCCGGGTCGCTGAGCAGCTGGCGCGAATCGCAAATGTCGCTCCGAAGCCAGCACCCTATCTTGGAGCTGTCGAATGGAGGACAGCATGTCGAGCAAGCGGGTCGCCTTGGTCCCTGGGGCTTCAGCGGGGATCGGGAAATCCATCGTCCGGCAGCTGCTGAGGGACGGTTGGGTCGTGTACGGGGCGGCGCGCCGAGTCGAGAAGATGCAGGATCGCGCTACCCGGACCTGATCGAGCCCATGGCCAAGCTGCTTCGGAACGATGACGACGCGGCGCCGCCCTGTGTGGTCGCCAATGCGGTGTCGAGCGCGGTGAACTCGGCGAACCCGTCTCGCCGCTATGCCACTCCCTTCCAGGCCAAGAGCGTGTCGACTGTCCACATGCTCCGGCGAGCGGCGCTGCCCGACGATCTGCTCGACCAGGAGCAGCCCACCGTGACCGCGGAGGAGTATTTTCGGCTCTGGGAAGCGTTCACGGTCGAGGTGGGCGACCCGGATATGGGCCTGCTCGTGGGCCAGCGCGTCGAGAACGCGCTGTTCGAGCTGCTCCCCAGCGGTCGGCCCGGGATCGAGGAGGTGGCCCGAGTGCTATCGATCCGCAAGCGAAGCCTGCAGCGGAGGCTCCGGAGCGAGGGAACCTCCTATTCTCAGGTCCTCCATCGGACCCGCGAGAAGCTGGCCCGGCACGATCTGTTGGCGACCGAGCTCTCGGGCCCGGAGATCGGTTTCCTATTGGGCTACGACGACGCCTCTTCCTTCTACCGGGCCTTTCAAGAGTGGACCGGGCAGACCCCCGAGGGGCTCCGTTCCCAGATGCGGCGAGCTGGCTGAGCAGAGCGCTCCCCGCGGCCCCCTCCTGGGCTGACCCTTCTGGTTGAGGCTGGAGGTCGCGGAGGGGCGGCTCGGTTGCCCAAGCGGTGATCAGAGCGAACCCGATCGAAGGAGTCCAGTATTCGCGGTGTTGCGGAACTGTGCAAAGTCGGACATCCTGCTGCCATCACACTGGAGCTCTTCATGCGTCCTCTTCTCCTTGCCCTGGTCCTCGTGGGCTGCAAGCAAACCCTCGCGCCGCCCGTTGTCGAGACCGACACCGACACCGACACGGACACCGATACGGACACCGATACGGACACCGACTCGGATGCAGATGCCGACTCGGATGCAGACGCGGACACCGATGCCGACTCCGATACGGATGCGGACACGGATGCGGACACGGATGCGGATTCGGACGCCGATGCCGACTCGGACGCGGACTCAGATGCCGACACCGATAGCGATACCGACGCCGACACCGACACCGATCCCGCCTGTGGGGACGATGACTACGAGCCGAACGACTCCTTCGGCGCGGCCGCCAACCCGGCCGACTCCTATCTCTACGGCCTCACTCTGGACGATCTCGACGACTCCGAGGACTGGTTCTCGGTGACCCTGTTGCCGAACGACCAGATTCTGGTCGACCTGTACAACAACGGCGGCGCAGATATCGACCTGTTCCTGATGGATGGCAACACCATCGTCGACAGCTCCACCGGTGGGGGCACGGTAGACGAGGCGATCGACTACACCAACACCTCTGGGGCTACCGAGAACCTCTACCTCCAGACGGTCTTGTTCGGGGCTGGACAGTGCGCGGACTACTCGCTGCTGTGGGACATCTTCAACACCGTCACCTGCACCGATGACAACTACGAGCCCAACGACACCCTGGCCGATGCGCCTCTCGATCCCCTGGCTCCATTCACCGCAGTGCTCGAGGCGGATGGCAGCAATCAGGACTTCTACAACCTGTTTGTGGGCCCGGGCTCGACCATCGATGTGAGCGTCACGTTCAGCACGGCAGACGGGGATATCGACCTCGACCTACAGGACAGCGTGGGGGCCAACCTGGACACCAGCGGCGGATCGGGCGGCACGGAGTCGGTCAGCTGGACCAACAACACCGGCAACTTCGAGGTCGTGTACGCCCGGCCCTTCCTGTTCCAAGGCGGCGATGCTGGAGAGTGTGTCTCCTACGAGCTCGACTACTCCATCACCGACCCGCCCGGCTGCGTCGATGATGCATTCGAAGAGGATGACAGCTCCCCGGAGGCCACCCTCATCGACGTGACCTGGCCCTTCTCGGACAGCTACGATGCCATCGCGAACGACGCGGATTGGTACTACCTCAACAGCACCTTCCTCGAGGAGCACGACATCATCGTCACCTATGGGGTCGGCTCGGATGTGGCCCTCGAGATGTACAGCTCGAGCTTCCCCTATGACTTCATCGACGGCTCCTACACGGGCAGTGGCACGGAGATGGTGAGCGCCGGGCCCGGTGAGGATGTGTTGATCCGGGTGATCCCCAACGGCACCACCTGCGACCCCTACACCATCGAGTTCGACTCCTTCTGACGGACGGGAGCCCCTACGGCTGGGTCGACGTGGGTCTCATCCGGTATGATGGGGCCTGAATGGAGATCTCATGTGTAGGACCTTAGGGCTGTTCGCGGTCGTTCTGCTGGGGGGCTGCGGGGGCGGCGAGGCCGCCTGCGTGGGCTCGGCGGCCCCAAACTCCATCACCGAGATGGTGGATCTGCTCAACGAGCTGCCTCAGCCGGTGACGGTTCCCTGCATGATCGACAGCTTGCAGCGTCCGTTGCGTATGGAGGCCACGACCAACCCCTTTTCGGCCCAGCCCGCCGATGGTCCGCTCAGCCCGCGGATGTTCCTCTTCATCGGAGATCTCAGCATCTCGGTGGTGCCCTCGGGTCCTGGTGCGGAGGTGGTGGAGTTCGGCCAGGTCGCCGACGCCACCCACACCATCAAGGGGGAGCTGGCCTTTCCGATTCGCGACGAGGTGCTCCAGACCGACCCCCACGAGCGGGTATTCGATGGAGATGCGGGCACGGTGTGTGCCGAGTGCCATGTCCAGGAGGCGCCGGTGAACCTGGGAGATGCGGGCACAGGGTGGGCGTCTTCGGCCATCGGTGCCGATCCTGAGACGGTGATGCCGATCGATCTGGTTCGCGAGCAAGCAGACGGCTGTGTGGACTCAGATCTACGCTGCGAGGTGTTCAAGGCGCTGTTCGACGGCGAGGTCGAGCACCAGGAGTTCTCGGATCAATACCCGACGATCTACGAGCTCAGCCCGGACGGCTGAGTACCTCGCGCAGGTGATGAATAAAGGCCCGGGTTCGGGCGGAGAGCTGGCGTCGCTGGCTGGTCACGGCGTAGATCGACCAGCCCGCGTCGACCGTGCCGGGCAGGATTTCCACGAGTCGCCCGTCGCTGAGGGCGTCTGCGACGAGCATCCTGGGGACCAACCCGATGCCCAGGCCGCCCAGCACGAGGTCCCGTACATGCAGCGGGCTGTTGACCCGAACGGGGCCATCGACCTCGACGCTGAAGCTCACGCCGTCGATTCGGAAGGGCCAGCGAGGGTGGAAGCGGAAGTTGGTGTCGAGGATGCAGGGATGGTCGCGTAGCTCTGTAGGGTGAGCTGGGAGCGCGGCTGCTGGGGTGCGGACGAGCACGAGGGGAGCGGGTGCGAGGCGTCGGGCGACCAGGCTGGAGTCGGTGGGGCGGGTCAGTCGGATGGCGATATCGATGCGCTCTTCGACCAGATCCACCATGCGATGGGTGAGGTCGAGCTCGATGCGGATCTGGGGCTGTTGGGCCAAAAAATCGGTGATGACGGCGGCGTGGTGCACGGCCATGAAGCCCGGGGGAGCGGTGACTCGCAGCATGCCCGCGGGTTGGAGGTGGGCGGCGCGGAGCTCGGCCTCGGCTTCGTCGACGAGCCCCAGGATCTGGTGGCATCGATCGAGGTGGGTCCGGCCGGCATCGGTGAGGCTGACCGAGCGGGTGGTGCGGCGCAGGAGCGGGACGCCGAGGTGGGCCTCGAGCTGCTGAACATACTTGCTGACGACCGCGCGAGAGCGGCCCCAGCGCTGGGCGGCGCGGCTGAAGCTGCGGGCCTCGGCTACGCGAACGAAGGCTTCGATGGTGGTGAGGCGGTCGATGAGTGGTCCTGTTGGGGTCTGACCCCGATGGGACCAGTATTCGCGATTCGAAGATAGTCTATCGGTTATTGCGGCTCTAGTCTCCGATTCGTGAACAAGGCATATTCCTCCCAGCAAAGGAGATCGAGATGCCCGCTACCCAAGGAATCCATCACGTCGGCCTCACCGTGCTCGACATCGAGTCTGCCCGAGACTTCTTCGTCGAGGCGCTGGATTTCGAGGTCGTCGGAGGCCGGCCCGAGTACCCCGCGATCTTCGTGTCGGACGGCGCGGTCTGGATCACGCTGTGGGCTGCAGACCCACCGGCCCAGGCCTTCGATCGCAGGCGGTGCATCGGCTTGCATCACCTGGCCCTCAGCATGCCCAGCTCCGCTGCTCTCGACGCAGCCTACGCGCGGCTTCGGGACCGGGAGGATGTGCGCATCGAGTTCGCTCCCGAGCCTCTTGGTGACGCAGGTGCCCGGCATATGATCTTCGCTGGGCCCAGCGGGGTACGCCTCGAGCTGGTGTGGATCCCGGCGTGAGCCGCTTGTCCGAGGTCGCGTTCACCGAGTCCGTGCGCCGAGCCCAACAGAGCCGCGGTGTACGGGAGTTCATCGAGGCCCGCATCGACCATCGCGACCGCCCCGCAGACCTGACGCCGGAGCTCCAGCGCTTCGTAGCGTCGCGGGACTCGTTCTACCTGGCGACCGCATCGCTGGACGGCCGACCCTATGTGCAGCACCGCGGAGGCCCGCCAGGCTTCCTGAGATCCGTCGACTCGCGGACCCTCGTGTTCCCAGACTATCGCGGTAACAAGCAGTATATATCGGTGGGGAATCTCTCTGAGAATCCGCGGGTGATGCTATTCCTGATGGACTATCCGAACCGACAGCGGCTCAAGATCTGGGGGCGCGCCGAGATCGTCGAGGGCTCGCCCCAGCCCCAGGTTGAGCGCACCCTCTCCGTGCGGATCGAGGCCTGGGATCTGAACTGTCCCAAGCATATCGGCAGTCACCATCGCCCCGTCGCCCCGGCCCTCCGCCTGGTCCACCTCGAGGTGTGCGACTCGGCCTCCTATGAGCGGTATCGGGTCGAGATGCGGCCGATCCTGGCGAGCTATGGCGGCGAGTTCGTGCTCGATCTACAGGGGGATATGGAGGGTGCGGAGGTGGACTTCGAGCTGAACCGGACCCTGCTGATCCGCTTTCCAGACTCCCGCCGAGCCGAAGCCTTCTACGCCGACCCCGCCTATCGCCAGGTCCGCGCGCGTTGGTTCGAGCCGGCGGTACGCAATGCCCATGCGGCGTGGGTCAGCGGCGCAGCAGCTGTGAGAGGGCGGCGCGGTCCGAAGCGGTAGGCCCGCTTCCCGTGCTGGCGGACCGGATCCGGGTTCGGATCGCATTCTTGAAGCGTTCACGGTCCACGATGATGTGCCCATCCTGCTCCAGGAAGGCCATGAGAGCGGGTACCGATCGCTCCTCCATTCGTTCGAATGGGACCTGCTTTCCGTCGATGGTGATGGTGTGTCGGGTGAGCTGTATCGCGGTATCGGAGAGCCGTAGGGCCCGCTTGCGGGCGACCAGGGCCAATAGGGAGAGAAGCACGGCGAGAGCAGCGCCGAGCAGGGCCAGCAGCGCGATGGTCTGCCGCAGGCTGGTGGCCTGGTGGAGCGATCGATCGGCATCGATCTGGTGTTGGGCATCCAGGAGGGCGGCGTGCTGAAGTTGCTCGAAGGCGCGCTCGTACGTCGCAGCCTCCACAGAGGCCCAGCGGCGCGATCTCTCCAGGGCCCATTCGTGCCAGACCGCGTCCTCGTCGAGCTCGAGATCCACGGTCGGAAGGGTGAGCGGCTTCTGGGGGTTGTCGATAGTAAGAAGCCAGGAACTCTCGGTGTTGTGCTCGCCGAGCCGACGCAGCCCGTACATCGTATTCCAGCCCGAAGGCCCCGCCAGGAGCCAGCCCTCGCGGCTGCCCGGGTCCGTGATGGCGGAGCCGATCTTGTGGTAGTGGGCATATCGGAAGAAGCGCTCCATCTCCGCTGGGTCTGGCAGCGCTGCCACATAGGAGGGGAATCGATCGGTGCAGGCCTCTGGAGTGGCGAGACAGTTCGGCGCTTCCGGTGGGGCCACCAGCTTGCTCTGGATCGCTCCGCGATTGGCCCACAGCAGCGGGAGAAAGACCAAGAACCCGACTCCGGCCGTCCCCAGCAGGCCGCGCCATAGGGAGCGCCACCAGAGTCCCTGTGGGTGGTGTAGTTCGAAGGTCTGCTTTTCGAAGTCGGTTGCTGCCAATCGGGCTCCACTCGCTCCATGCTGTAGAAAGCGTAGCGTATCCGAAAAATCGGAGTACGATGGGCGCCCCTCTCAACCTTGGATTCTGAAGAATGAGTGCCGGTGCCGACTCTACGGATCGATACCGAGAGCTGTTCGAGCGCTCCAGTGACGCCATCCTCATCCTGGAAGGTGAGCGCTTCATCGACTGCAACCAGGCCACCGTCCGAATGCTCCGTGCACAGAGCCGCGAGCAGGTGCTCCAGACCCATCCATCCGAGCTCAGTCCGGTGGTTCAGCCCGACGGACGGGAGTCCCGGGACAAGGCCAACGAGATGATCGCGCGGGCCTTCGAGGTCGGCAACCACCGCTTCGAGTGGGAGCACCGCCGGGTCGATGGCACCGACTTCCCCGTCGAGGTCCTGCTCACCGCGGTCGAGCAGGGAGAGTCTCGGCGGCTTCATGTGGTGTGGCGAGACATCTCCGAGCGCAAGCGGCTCGAGCGGGACCTGCGCCACACCCAGAAGATGGAGGCGCTGGGGAGGTTGGCGGGGGGCATCGCTCACGACTTCAACAATCTGCTCGTGTCCATCCTCGGCCACTCCGAGCTGCTCATCACCCAGTTCCCCAACGAACCCCGCGTCGTCGACCATGTCACGGAGATCCGGGGTGCGGGAGAGCGGGCCGCCGAGCTGGTTCGGCAGCTGATGCTTTTCGGCCGCCGCGACACGTCCCGAACCCGGGTCTTCGACGTGGGCGAGCTGGTGCTCGAGTCCCGTGGCCTGCTCGAGAGGTTGATCCGTGAGGATGTGCAGCTCGAGCTCCGCCTGGAAGATGCCGCATATCGGGTCTGCGCGGACTCCACCCAGATCCAGCTCATCTTGCTGAACCTCGTGAGCAACGCCGGGGATGCTATGCCCGATGGGGGGCGGTTGAGCATTGGGGTCAGTCGGGTCCGGGTGGGCGGCGACGAGATCGGAGCTACCCATGTGCCGCCGGGAGAGTATGTGCGGATCAGCGTCACGGACACGGGCGTGGGGATGGACACGGAGACCTCCAGGCGGGCCTTCGAGCCCTTCTTCACCACGAAGGAGGTTGGCCACGGCACGGGGTGTGATCGCGACCTTCGGCTGAGGCGGCCGATCCTGGGGTTGCGCGAGGCGGGATAGGCGGGCACCTCACTGGTGTAACCAACCCGCCGCGAACACCGCGGCGATTGCCAGAGAGGGCCGCCA